>Ga0307512_10000566_pt1 | contig 54764 bp, 56 predicted proteins | sample 14_EM_MG_FD_200267 | JGI IMG/M metagenome (GOLD analysis project Ga0307512, IMG submission 200267) | Populus trichocarpa ectomycorrhiza microbial communities from riparian zone in the Pacific Northwest, United States - 14_EM | ecosystem: Host-associated > Plants > Roots > Unclassified | place...
GCCTCCAGGAGTGTCTGAGAGGATGTGGAGTGTAAACTTAGATGCGTCAATTTCAGGAGAGTATCAGACCCTAGGAGGGCATTCCTGCCGACCTTCAGAGTAACTGGGAGCGCCGGCGACAAGCCTGGGAGCGCCGACAATCAGCCTGGAAGCGCCGACGACAAGCCTGGGAGCACCTGGGAGCGCCTGCGACATGTCTGGGAGCACCTCGAATCACAGTCATGTATTCAGTTTGTATTCTCATCTATGTATCTATGTATCTATATAGCTACCCATCTACACACGTTATATCTGGACTGGATGCAGGCGGTGCTTGAGAGTAATTCGAGGTGTGCCTGAAAATGACGATCGAGTGAACTCAGAGATATACTCCGAGGCCATGATCGAGCGACTTTGGAGATGCGCTTGGAGGCGGTAATCGAGCGACTTTGATGATGCACTTGACGGCAGTAATCGACAGAGTTCGGAGATACTCTTGGAGGCCGTGATCGAGCGAGTTTGGAGGTATGCACTTGGAGGCCATGAACGTGTGAACTTGCAGGCCGTAATCGAGCGAGTCTGTTGATACACTTGGAGGCAGTGATCGAGCGAGTTGGGCATGCACTTGGAGGCCGTGATCGAGCGAGTTTGGAGATGCACTTGGAGGCCGTGATCGAGCGAGTTTGGAGATACACTTCGAGGCCGTGATCTTGCGAGATTGGACGAGTACTTGGAGGAGGTCGATGGACGGCGCGCCGGGACTCAATTCATCAGTTAGTTAACTCGCAACCGTGGGAATGTGACAAGGTGACTTTACCTTTGAAGCTCTTATGGAGAACTGGCTGGTGGCGGTCGATGGGTAGGGAGGTACGCCGGAAGATGAATCTACATTCAGGGGTCAACTCGAAATCGTGAGAATGAAGGGACGACAGACAATCTTAGGTGTATGCTGCACTCAGTGTTTAATCATGATGATGGCATGGAGAGATAGAGAGGGATGACTTGACTTTGTGTTCTGCGATGATGGTAGAGTTGAAGATGAGAAAGCGAGAGATGGGGATGGAGATGAGAACGATGTGGAGGATATGAGCGGATATAAGAAATCAAGGGTACGACTTGCCTGATTGGGTATAGAAAACCTGGTATCGGTGAGATTACACGCCGGATCGGGACTCGTACCTGCCTTATCGGGGATGGTAGATTGACTCGCACACGAAATTCTCTAAAGTCCCAGTTTCTCATGATGATTTGTCCCATCTCCTCTCATCTCTCTCTTTCTCGTCCTCAACTCTACGATCACCTAAGAACACCAAGTAAATTCATCCCTCTCTATCTCTCCATGCCATGATCAAGAGTTAACACCGAGTACAGCATACACCGAGTACAGCATACACCGAGTACAGCATACACCGAGTACAGCATACACTGACTACTGCATTCACCAAGTACAGCATCATCCCAAGATCGACAGTCTCCTGCTCGCAGCCAGTTTCTCATCTCTTGGCGGATGTTGTACTCAACTCTCTACATTCACTCAATTACAAGTTAACCAATGCATAGAGACTCAGCTGCCGTCGCGCCTCCCTCCAAATCGACCGCCTTCAAGTACTCCTCCAATCTCGCTCCATCATCGCCTGCAAGACCATCTCCAAACTTGCTCGGTCACAGCCTCAGAGTGCATCTGAAAACTCGATCGGCCTCCAAGTGCATCTTCTGAGTTCACTCGATCTCGGCCTCCAAGTGCATCTCCAAACTCGCTCAATCACGGCCTCCACGTGCATCTCTGAGTTCACGCCATCTCGGCCTCCAAGTGCATCTCCAAACTCACTCGATCACGGCCTCCCAATGCATCTCCCAACTCGATCGATCACGGCCTCCAAGTATATCGTTAAGGTGCGACAGTGGATGAACGGAGATACAGGGGTAACAGAGTTGGAATGCGCGACGCGGAGTATATATTCGGGGGACCCCGGGGTAGATAGACAGCATCTCATTTTCATCCCATCTTCTCATATAACAAAAATACTCACTCGATCTTTCCCAACTTTTGGTCTCACTCCCTCTTCCCGAGATTTTGTGGATCCAAGCAATTGCGTGGATCCTCAAGGCCAGGTAGTATCATATCTTGTCACCTTCTTCCCACGCTCCTCAGGCGTAATGGAGAAGCAATGTGAGGAGAGATTTTTGCAGCGTCACCCATTGCATTGTATTCCAGATGCAAGCGTGTACCCAATGAACCCATTTCGACGTATGGTCACTGTTGGCCACAACGCCAGAGTGTTTGTTCACAATAGGAGACCTACAGAGCGAGAAGAAACGGCAAAACGGCGATCGGAGGGCGATATGCAATGCGACGCGTGGTATTGACGCCGGGCGCGGAGTAATCCGCCACAGGGGTGTCTCTGACGGCTCTGACGGAGCACATCCACCCTCACGGAGCCATTCCGCCCGGTCGGAAATGTTTTTTGCTGATGTGGAGTGTAAACTTAGAAGCATCAATTTCAAGAGAGAATCAAACCCTAGGAGGGCATTCTGGTCAGCCTTGGGAGTAACTGAGATCTCTGTTGACTGGGACAGGAGTACCATGGGAGTGATTGTGATACATTTGGGAACATGTTGGAGTGCTAGAGAGAACTTTGGGTGCACCTGGGAGTGTCGCCAAGGCATCATGGAAATCACAAGCATACTTTGAAAGTTGGGTGGGTTCTTATGGATATTCATTCAGAGCACTGCGGGCGTTATCTGAGACTCTCCGGAAGAACTCGAGCAATCGATTTCCCTCAAGCCGAATATGATGCAACGATCATTGTTCATTGTCACTTCTGAATCATACTAGCTATCATCTTGTTCAACATTTCATTTTTTTCCTCACTACATTAAAGAACCAAAGGAAAGGGCAAGCATTTCAAACATAAAGGCAGCGACAGCAAAACAACAACCCCATTAAGCGATCGTATGATATCAATCAAACATTGTGTCAATGTCATCCACTCTATCTCCCATCTCATAAGGGCCGATCAAAGCAGGAATACACATTTCATCAATGGTTTAAAGAAGTTACAGGAACTCATTGTATGTGCCGATTATTCGTACCCGGTAAGTGGATGAAACTGAATGGCTTTGTAGTTTGGCTCGATATGTGATATATATCGAATGTGCAATGAGTTGTTAGTTAGTTGCAGATCCAAATTGGCATTTGAAAGGGAATGATACATTTCGATGAAAATGGGGAGCAACCACCAGGACAAGTGGAGCACCAGATGGGGAGAGCTGTGTGCAAAAGAAGAGTACACAGAAGGTGTTGGAGGAGTGCAGAATAAAAAAGAGCACAAAATCTAGATTCAGAAGAGCTGATGGAGATTGACGAGAGGCCATACTAGCGAAGCAGAGCCGAAAGGGAGGTAACAAGTATGGAATCCAACATAGCAGCACCAATCAATGCAGTCGAGCTTTGATCGGGATTGACGAGTGCTATCCCAGCCGAAGAGCACCAAAATGGGGTGGGTGTTAGGAGTGCAGATTTCAATCTAGGAGTGACAATCCCGACCAAGGTGCACTGGTGGGTGTTGAGGAGTACCCATCCCATTCTAAGAACATATGGTTAGGGGGGTATAGAGTGCAGAATGAAATAGAGGAGCACTAATCCAGGCTGAGAAGCACCAATGGGGACTGAGGAGTGCAATCACAGTGGAGGAGCAGGGAACAGGGGGTGGGGGTATGGAGCGCGGAATTCGATATTAGAAGTGACAATCTAGACCAACGTGCGCCAGTGGGAATTGAGGAGCTTCTATCCCAAGCTGAGGAGCGCAGAAAGGGGGGTATAGAGTACAGAATGGAACAGAGGAGTGCCAATCCAGACAGAGGGGATGAAGGAATGCCTATCCCAGCAGAGCAGTGCTGAAAGAGTAGGAATTGAATGTGCAAATGATATAGAAGAGTGTAAATCTATGCTGAGGAGCACCTATCCTAGTGGAGTTGGGCTGCAGGCTGGGTTATCAAGTGGCCCACTGCTGTGTGATTGATGAGTGCAGTGGCTACTGGAGTAAAATGTATCACAGGGGATGGGCAAAATGTACCTCGATATTCATCTTGAGAAAACATTACCGCAGCTGTCTTTCAACTGGCCTATACACACTGTGCACAATCAATAGCTGCTGCTGCCGGCACTTAAGTCTGTGGAGCTAGACATTGGAAGTACTGGGATGTAACAGGCGGGTGCTCCAAGCTATTTGCAGTGAACAAAAATTGATGGTAAATTATATAACCCACCTCCATTCGGGTAAACCATGTTTTCATATCATCCACGACCTTTGAGAGATATGCATTGTCAAACAGGAGCTCCTTAGCTTGGATCCAAAGTTCAGTCACAGAGTGCAAATAAAATTTGTACCTACAGACAACACTTCGATGTGCCACATCTGCCAACCATCCTCCAACGGGGATGATCCTCAGTTTTAACTCTGTATATTGTAGGGCATTGTCAATATTGTAAATCTGATAGAGGAGCATTGAACAGCATCCAACAGTTACAGCTTGTCATGTTTGCAGATCTATTTTGAGAGATGAACCGCCAGGCAATTGACACACAGATGGTGCACCTACAGGAGCACCTGCTAATGCCCGCTGATGATCCTGAGCTTCAATGGCTAGTTTCCAAGCTTTTTCAACCATCAAGTACCTGTCATTGGATAATATTGGCCAAGGAGTCTTCATGAATACAATTGCCGCCATGAACCGTTTCACTGCCTAAAATGTAGCCTTTTGGTGTTGGGGAATATTCTGATCAGCACTGGCCTTTGGTTGTAGAACAATTTGGTCTCCACTGTATTTGGATTGCGGCTGTGCCTGAGCAGCTTGCGAATAGTCAGACTAAGAGAATTTCTTTAAGGAGGGTTGACTTTCGGCATTTAAGCAGTGGTGGTCTCATTACCCTAGCCGGATTTCGAGAATTTGGAAGCTGAGGGCGAGGAATGACAGTATTAGCATGGCTCTGTTTCTTTGGCAGTGGAACCCTTGTAGTTCGTAATGACTTGTCCTGGCCCTCCTGGCTTTGAAGCAGGACCTCCTGTTGGTGATCCCAATCATCTTCATCAATGTTGGGTGATAAGGTGCACTCTCTGCTGTCAGCAGTTTCATAATCACCAATCTCCCAATTGGTATCGTCATGATGCTCCATTACTGAAACCAGGGACATTTGTCATCTGCAATACAATGTGCTCAGGCAGATAGTTGGAATGGAAACATTTGATGGACAATGAAGATAGGCTGTTTTCTTGAATGCATGTGCACTCTCAAGGTGTGCTTCTTGTTTCTCCTGTGAATAGTGATTCCTTCCCTGGCTGGGCATAGGTTCCAGTTGTGGTAATAAAGATAAAAAGTTGAGGAATGTGGGAGAGAGTGTATACGCAGTAAATAAAAGATTAAATGCAATAGAATACCAGAATTAATGTTGCAAGAAGTTACACATAATCGAGGAGGATGTAATTCGAGGCATGCCTCAAACAGTTCAGCAGACATGACTTCAATGTTTCATATTCATATCCAGGACGGCAGTCCAGTGCTACGACATAAGATGTTGTCAGATGCACCGGAATGGATGCATTCCTTCTGATGTGTGCTGGAATGGAAGGATTCCTAATGCCAAATGATAGCAACTCCTATCCTCAACACTCTGTATGGATGCAAGAATTAGAGGTTGGCCAACGCCGACGCACATGGAATAAAACCAGACACACAGGACGAATACTCAGAACATTAAGTAACCCTTCGCGCTGGCCTAATGGAGCACTGAGAACCTGAATGAAAACATGTGCCCCTGCATAGGACTCTGCTAAACATAAAAATTTATGCATGAAGGTTTGAGCATTTGAGGAGACCGCATGGCATTGAATTGATGCAGCATTTGCAATCTGCAGAACTCGATAGATGTGTGACCTTAAGAGTGATGGGTGAGTTGCAAGGTTTCATACTGAGTGTGGTATTGATCGATGACAAATATGAATCTCTGTATGTGGTATATCCACCGAAAGGACACACGTAATTAGATGATATTGTATCATTCTAGGATGCTGCAGCTGAGTTAGCAGTTGATAAGGTGATATCATAAGCATAACTTCCCTTTCATGCATTCATCTCAGCCGTGTCTGCAGAATATCCTTCAGAACAATGTTGCAGTCAATAGAGGAGAGGAAGGATTCGGTAAACAGAGGAGAGATACAGGCGTAGAGAAAGAATGATAACATATTATGGATGATCCAGGGGTAATCATATTGATTCAAGCACTCGCCAATGCCAACATTGCTAACAAATTGCCATATATACTTACTCACATTCTTATTTTGCACCTAATATCTAGTAAGTTGTACACCATTAAATCACATATTGATTGTGACTCTCACAACTACAATGTTGACTTAAAATACATATTGGGGTCGAAAGCTAAATACCACAATTGTATGAAAGTATACTGAGGGATCATTGCACAGCAGGCAGAGAAATAATGATTACGGGTATGCAGTTCTGGAAATTAAAGAACACCGAAATTGAACTGGTTATGATTGGATTGAATGGCTTCGGATTGGAAGTTCTCAACAGTCAGATAGTCAATTGCACTCTTCGAAGGAGTCTTTTCTCAACTAGAGCTTTGGGGATTCTCCCGCTTCAAACATCCCTCTGGAATGAAATCTGATCCCATAATCTATTTCCAGATACGAGCTTTGGCGGCCCATACATACATGTAGTCAGACTTTAGTTAAGTCTGCATTCAAAGCATTGAGAACTTAGGCCTCTCTGAGTATCTGTGGGATATAGGAGAGTGGGAGTTGCCGGCCATCATGCGGAGTAGTGGAACAGAATCTGTCTTTTGAGGTTCTCACTCTCAAGCTCTAGCTCTTGTGACAGAGCCGAAACTCACCGAAGGTATTTTACAATTTAGAATTATAGGTCCAAACTTTCAACTTAGTTAATATCTGTTACGGGGGTAACAACACCTATCCAAGATACTTCGTTCAGTACTCAGGGTGTATACAGCCGTAGATCCTAATCTATATTTTCTTAAAATCGGAACTATCCGCAGGATCACTCTTCCTCTGAAGAATCAGTCGGCTTCTGATAGTTCCTATCCTTTGGGAATAAAGCAGTTCCCTGATCCAACTTAATCCGTCGGCGGCAATCCTTAACTCGGTGATTTCCTTTCCTATCGCCAGGCCAAGCACAACGTAACCACTCACCCGCTGCTTTCCTTCTTGAGAACTCGCTGACGTCAATCCCTTCCGTTTTGTTGCAATCTTTCCCCTTATCGGTTGCAACGTCTTTGAATATCCTCTTGGCTATCCTTAAGATTTTCTTAATTTTCTTTAACGGGTAAAATCGACCAACTGTCATTCCTTCGGAATTCTTCAAAGCTGCTAACTCTCTCAACCACCTAGACTCTTCTAAAAACTGCTCGGTACAATCTAATACTTGATTCACCAGTCGATCCTCAACAAGGTCCCTAGGAATAGCCGAGACTTCTCGAGGAAGTTCTTGTGATATCATATTAACTTGGCCCTGGAGTTTATTGAGGTGGGAAACCAATCCTTGTTCAAGCCCAATGATCGAGGCTAACTACCACACTCAATGCGCGATGAACATTTGCCGGGTTCTTCTCGCGTGAGATAAAATACACTCCAAAGCATATATGATAACGTCGTTATCATTCTCAAAAGTTATCGGCATTCAGGCAAGGAATACATATCAAAGGTGCGCGGCTGCTGCTACACAAAGCTAATAGATTGTAGGTATAATATAATAGATGTAGGTTTCATAAAAACGCAATAATAAATAAGGATATTTCTCCGCTGGTAGGTATCATTTTTCTTTCTAGCTGTTCGAGCTTGTCTTCTTCATTGCCGGAATAATGTGATCTCTTTATAGTCCCTTTGGCCTGGTTTCATCCAACTGAAACTATGATTTAATCCCTCAAATGATAGCTACGTATCTTAGCGTCTCACGGTCTGTAGCCCGCGCTTCGACTATCGATCGCCACGCATCCCTTTGGTCATCGTGTTCATTCAATGTGGTTTCAAAGCATTATGCACCTGATAAGAATCAGGCCATCCATCGCATGATATCATATCGGCTCATAAATCAGACCATAACTTCAACTTTGACTTATTGCAATGTCTTGATTGGTAGTTGGAACGCACACCCCCACAGTGATACGGCATTCGTGATATTAATCACTCATAGTCTTACATCAGTCAGAATATGATGCTATGCCAACGTAGATTGTCATGCGCGGTAATCAAAAGGCACTTTGCCACTGATTAAAACATTACAGATCCAACTCCTCAACTCAATGCCGGATGTCCGTTTTAGGCTTATTGCCAACGCCATAATCCCTCAGTCATATGTGCTTAGGTGTTCAACTTTAACCCGGGCGTGCCCTGCATCCAATTGGATTGGAAACCCGAGAGAGCTTTACTTGCACGACTGCCATGTACAACATGTACAACCGCATAGTATCCAAGAATGAATCTGGTTGAGAACATATCACTCGGCAGGACTTTAGTCCTTTCAATCTGGCCAGGTGTTGCATCATCAAAACAGCTGCCGCAGCACTTTGCTTTCAATGAATCCGCCAAGTCATAAGCTTGTCCAATCGAGACATGATTAGTAAGCCACCACTAAAGGACATACCGCATGTTGTTGAGGACCATTACACCGATAGGAGAGAACCCCTAACAATATCGAGTAAAGTGCGGTTAATAAATGGCCAGGTCTCTGCATTCATGGCTGAATGGTGCAGGGCTACCTTTCTCCATCGGACCGTTGACACAGAGCTGACAGATCAAGACATTTTAGCTGTTGCCTTCATCTACTGGTCAGTCATAGATTCATATACTAGCAGAGGCCGAGGAGAATGAGCCACCTGCACCTAACCGTGAAGTGTCTTGCTAGATGGCAAGATGTGTGCACAGCATCCACTGAGTCAAAGTCGAAGAAAACATGATGAGAATGATGTAAATTAATATATAATGTGCAATACGGAATGGAATACATGCATATTGGAGGCTTGTTTGTCACTCTGGAGGAGTGCCTGGGCCGGAATGACACATCCATCATAAGTGGCAGCTTGTCAATGTTGGCTTCATACAATCCAAGAACCTCATTCTGCACTGGATTGCATATCACACTTGTTCCTGAACTTGAATCTTAGGCCAGGAAATACCCGTCAGTGAAGGCTGCAGCTGTGCCTTGAATACCCAAGCCATGTCTCCATATCTGACACTCTGGGTACAGATCTGAGGTTCGCCTGAACTCCAATGATATGCCAGCACAAGCTATACCTTTGGTACTCATAAGTGAGCCCATTTCTCAGAGTCTGACACTGTCACACGGGACAAATCAACTCCAAGATACACTCAACTTGAACTATCCGTTCCAAGTATCCGTCTATCTTGTCTCACTATCAGACTTGACAATGACCTTATACACGGACTAATAGCTGGTTCACTTCGAAGCCTCACTCAGGCGCAGCAAATAATCACAGTAGAATAAATAATGAATAGTTTTCCAATCCAATTATATTGTTGAGGTTTGTCCTTCATCGTGAGAAGGTTGCCCTCTATACCAGCCCAGTATTGAGAGGTCTGTATACCTCTTTCCTGTGCACTTTAACTGCTAATTCTAACTACGCTTTTCTCTAGATAAATGCTCACTATCCTTTCGTCATCCAACCCCCTCGCTCCAATTGCTAGTCAGCCTGAACTTCCTCTGTGCAAATGGTGTGCTTTCAATCCTCCAGTCTTTCCAGACCAACAGTATTCTTCTGATACACATCTCCAATCTGATTGGTAACCATTGAACTGTTGTCTTCCAGACCATCTACCTCTTTTTACTATTCAACAGCCTTCCTTCATATTGTGCTCAACTATCTCTACCCTACTGTCCATAGCTGATGCTAATTGAGAGTTACTTGATATAGTGGTGAGGATGGCCAGCACGATTCTGTATGTTCATCAAAAGAGAATATAGCGATGTGTGTTTGCACTGTATTCACTGAGCATTGTAACTGTGACAACACTTGAGGGTGGGGGGTGATGAGGTGGTAGAGGGATTTGTGCCTGGTGGTTATTGGTGTGGCGATAGTACTGCCTTATGATTGATGAACCATAATCATTCGCCATATGACAACATCATCGAGTGATCATTCGTGACCCCAGAACAGTGACCAATGCGAAAGTTGTAACACTACCTCTGTAACACCGGGAGATTCACCCTAAGTCCTAATCAATAAAAGCCCCTAATGAGTTTCTGACTTATAAAGAAGAAGATGAATAAGGCTTCACTCAGGATGCGGATAAGAATTACCACCCAAGGTTGCAAGGTACTGTTCCATTCTCTGCCTCCGAAAGATAGTATCGACTAAAGAGTATCGTTCTTGAGATATCAGTATGCTGATGTACACGACTCCAGGAGAGCGTGAAAACAGTATCCTCCGATCCACCACACTATCATGATGACTCTCGGACTTCCAACGGATGCTAGAGTATCGTCAGTACAACCGGCACTTATACTCGAGGACTGACTCGTCCAAAAATGCGACGACTCCAAGTATCAACCTGTCTTCAAAGAAACAGCAAAGTAGTTTCGCCTCAGCAGAAGGAGTAGTGCCGACTCAAGAGTATTCATTTAAACCTCCACGTTATCGGGCTGGTTTATCGAACTCAAGAGTATGGTCCTGCTCTCTTCCCGATCAACGACTTGCTTCGACGAAGGTACTAAGAATAACCAAGTATATAAAGAGTGATGGATTGATCTGTGATATAGAACTGAAGAGGAACGTACAACTCCGGACTTCAATAGAGAAGTAACCTCGTTGACTTCAATACAGAAGTAATAGATAATACACAGGAATAAAGTTAAGGCCTGACCTCCAGGTTGAGAAGGTCAATAGGTATCCGTAGATAAATCTTGAGGTAGATTGTATTTTCAATAGAATGTTATCGATGTCATTCTTCAATGTCGGTATCCCCGATATATATCAGACGATCCACACCCTTAACAATCCTAAGACTGCGAAAGCCTGTTTGGGAGTTCACATACGTAACTGCCTTATCATCCTTGCCTTGTACCATTGATGGTTGAGTTCTAACTCCCGAAAGTACTATCTACATCATCAAGGTAACGAGGTCGTATTGCGATACTACTGCTATTGGCGATACCTTGTAGTGTTACGAGGTTATCTGAAGCCAATCATTAACTAATAGGTTTGTGTCACCAAGAGCTGGTGAGAGCGCCCTCTAATATACCCACCGGGTACGTAACAGTTTAATGATTGCGGCAAACGACAGAACGCCTAATTTGACTACGCTTGATTGGAGCCAAATATACAGTATTCTGCACCTGAGGTGTTTTGCCATATATTGAACGGAGAGTATCCCGCGCCACTCAGGACATATGAATCCAAGGTCCTACTTGCCCAGACCAAGAAAGTGTGGTCGAACTGAGGGTACATTTGAATAAGTCCATTCGGTCGACTGGGCTCTGATATATTGATCATTGGTTCCCGGATCTATCTTCAATATAACCCTGCATATCGTGAGAAGCGATAGTATTCTGATATTGACGCGATCCCATCTCATAACAAATATACTATTGGACATGAGAGAATAGTGGTTTGTTCGGCGACTACGAATAAGGTTTCCTGCTGATAAGGAATGACCATTGACAATAGAGATCTTTCGACCAATACCGATCTAAAGATGATACACATCCTATCTGCACTCAGCTTGATTGCTGTCATTGATCAATTGGTACGAAGGTAGGGTAATGGAACTATCACCAATAAGTGGACAAATCTGGAACGTTGATCCAATTTGGAAATTCGAGGGATAACTCATGATTTTGGATTTAGTATCCATATTTGGATTATCGAGTGATCCTGAATGATCCCGGACGTATACCTGGAACACCAAAGGCGTAACAACCTCCCTCTCCTACTAGGTCGTCCTCGATCCTATCTTCCTTCTTCTGATGCTGCTAAACCTGCAGGTCACTGCCAAACCATATCCTAATCCATCAGTCTATCGCTTGCCATTAAAACCACCTGGTACAACTATATCTACCAGGAGGAAGGGTACAAGCTGGACTTATAACCTCTTATCCTTAGCTGCGTGGGGATTTCGTCCATGCAATTGCTTCAGTCATTTTTTGTCGTCAAAATTCCCATATGGCTCTTCTGTCCAATCTGTCTCTTCCAGATACCCATTCCATTTGATTAGATATAAGACTTTCTTCGGTTCCTTATTCAATTAACTGCCCATGATTTTGTCAACCTCATAGCCTGCCGGGGATCCATCGCCTTCGACATCATATCCCAATTGATGTTCTTTGGTAACCATGGCATCCTGGTCTGGTGGATCACGAATCGGATTACTACAGATGCGGGAGGGCTCAATCAATCATACATTGAAGCCATTATGCATTCGCCATCATCAGCGTAATTCGAGCGTCGGTGCTATAGGTGTCATCACCTTCATGACTTCAAATGGACCATGGAGTTTGGGGTCGAACTTGCTTGCTGGTCTCCTCGTTTTGAGGGTTTTCCCATTTGGCATAACCATATTGCCCAGTTGGTATACTGGTGCAGCGTTGGCGTTCTTGTGGTGGTACTTTCTCATTATTTCGCTGGCTTTCTCAAGTCCCTGACGACAGAGCAGACGAACACTTGTTGTCCATTCAATGTGGCTCTGAGAAGTAGGATTGCTCGAGGGTTCTGAAGTTGGCCAATTTGTTTGAGGGTGATACCCATAGTTTGCAAAGAATAGTGTCATCTTGACTGTGGAATGGAGGGAGTTGTTGTAGGTGTGCTCTGACATTGGCAACATCTCTTCCCAATTATCCTGTTCATAATCGCAGTAGTTTCAGAGGTAACACTCCAATGTTTGGTTCATTCTTTCCATTTGTCCATCAGTTTGTGGATGAAAGGGGGATGGCATTTTGGATTTGATTCCTAATGTATCTAAGCTGCCTTTCCAAATCATGGATGTAAACCTTGTGTCTCTATCCGAGGTAATTGTTGATGGTATTGCATGGTGTCTCCACATCTCCCTTTGGAATATGCGAACCAAGTCTGGTGCCTTCTTTGCTCCATCCATGAGGTTAACACAGTGTGACATCTTCATGAAGCGGTCAACTACTGCCCATATGGATGAGCCCCCATTTGATACTGATATATCAACAATAAAGTCCATGGATACCTCATCCCAAGGTCTGTACGCTAGCTCCAGTGGCTGCAGTAGTTTATAACATTTGTGATGGGCTGACTTGTTCATATGGCAATCAGGACATGAGCGAACATAGTCTTCAATCCATTGATCCATCTGGGGCCAGAAGAAGTTCCTCGATACAAGTTCAATCGTCTTTTCCGGGCCCATGTCGCCAGCTACTTTGGAGTCATGTTCTTCCTGTAGAATCATCTTTCAGAGATCCACACTATTGGGAACCCATAGCTTTTCTAGATACCAAAGAACTTCATCTTCAAGTGTGACATCTGTGTCCGCCGTTCCATTCGATGCCTTGTCATATTCATTAAGCCAATCTTCGTCATTGTGGCTGGATAAGATCACAGCTTGGTATATGTGTCCATCGAATTTGACCACAGGTATGGCTTTCAATGTTGGCAATGAAAAGATAACTCGTTCCGCTTGTGACTGGAGAGACGAAACCACCATTTGTGAGCGCTTAGCTCTAGCAGCAGATGTCCTAGTCTCGTTCAACAAAAATAAGGTGGTCTGATCTGAGGACTCAGTGTATAGTGTGATTGTCGTATTCCTCAATGCTACCTCCCCCTGTTTTTCGGCAATAATCCAAATGCCTAGATAATGCATCAGGTTTTCCATTCGCACTTCGTGGATGGTAGAATATTTTACAGTCATAACCTATCATCTCATGTGCCCATCTTGCATGCCGTCTATTCAAGATCATTGTAGTGGAAAAATATTCGAGATTTCTATGGTCAGTATAGATCTGAATCTGATGGTGAGCTCCCTCAAGGTCACATCTCCACTCCTTCAATGCAGCTACTATAGTGAGTTGTTCCTTATCAGGGATATCATAATCAATCACTGCTTTATCCATCTTTCTGGAATAGAATGCAATGGGGTGTAATCGACCATCACTAGCTTGAGGGAGTACAGCACCACCAGCGAAATCACTTGCATCAGTTGCCACAAACATTTCACACATCGGTGCAAAGTGCTTTAGGATTGACACCTTGGTGACTTGGTCCTTGAAGTCCTGAAATGCCTTAGCAGATTCATGAGACCACTTATATGGAACACCGTTCCCGAGGAGATCTGTAATAGGCTTCATCTTTCTTGCCAATTCTTCAAAGAATTGTCAATAAACATTGGTGAATCTTGAGAACGTCTGTATGTCCTGTTTGGTTTCGAGGATTAGCCATTCCAGAATAGTCTCGATCTTATCCAGAGCCATCCCATTTCCCTCTGAAGATATGATGTATCCAAGAAATTCAACCCTGGAGGCATGCCATACACATTTGCCTGCTGCGATTGGGAGGTTGATTTCCTTTAGTTGTCGGAGTAACTACAGGACTATTTGGGTACATTCTTCTTCTGTTTCTGAATAGAACAGGATGTGGTCCATATAGATGAGGAGTACTCTTTCGAGCATGTCACCAAAGATTGTTTCCATGGCGTCTTGGAATGTAGCTGGGGCATTGATAAGACCAAAGGGCATGACGGTATTGTCACTGAGGCCATATCTTGCCCGACATGCTGTCTGCCACTCGTGTCCCTCTCTAACTCGAATGAGGTGTTATCCAGCCTTAACATCGATCATGGTAAGTACTCCAGCTGCCTGTATCCCATCTCGAAGTTCGTTCATCAGAGGCAGCTTTCTTCCATTCATCATCGTGACTTTGTTGAGTCCTCAATAGTCTACGCCCAATGGTAGGCCTGGCCAATGAGGCTTTGGAATGATGAGGATTGGTGCACCTGCTGCTGACTTACTTGGGTGGATCTTTCCCTGGTCAAGCATGTCTTGGATATATTCCTTGAGTACTGAAAACTCTTTTTCCGAGACAGTATAGATAGGTGCCCAAGGGGGTTCCTTTCCTGGTTGGATGACAATGGCATGGTCAAATGATTGGTGAGGTGGCAAACATTGGAGACATCTCCATTATACAGAGACTTATAATCTCAATACTGCCATAGAATCCTATCAATTCAATCGATGTCTATTTCATCCCTGTCATTGAATTCGAGGTTTCCAATAATCCGAATCCATTGAGGATTATTCCCAAAATCTAATATAGTATCATCGATTTCAATAATGGAAGAATTGCAGTTATGCCATGCACATATCAACTTGCATTCTTCGCTCTCGAAGTGAATGATTCCTCCAGCTGTGAATCCCTTGGCTTTGTGTTTAACGATACACCAATAAGGAAGCATCAAATCGCAGGAATATTCCATCGGACCTATCTCAAAGGTCTCTTTGGAATAGTGTTCTCCATGTTTCCAGGTGAGTGGGAAGTTATAACACCATCCGCAATCCTGTACTGTGTCTTTAGCAAAGTTCTGTAGCTCCTTCTGCTCTTTGTGGGTAACTAATGCGACATTGTGTTCTTCAATCAATTGTTTGGAGGCAATAGGCATAGTACATCTACAATCGGGTAGCACTCTTGCTGGAATGTCCTTCTTTCCTCGAAATGAGATAATCATCTTCACTTCAGGTCTCCTACCTGACTTGGGTTCGGGTGGAGCTTGTTTTAGTTTGTTGGGGGTGATTGAATCGCTGGAAGGCTAAGCCTGCCTGTTTCATGATGTTCTAATGATGAACTGCCTTTTGACACAGCTCCAGCCACAACAGGTGGTGAGAAATCGACTGGTAAGAGTTGCAATGTATGGGTAGGTATGTACGTATGGTCACTTTGCTTCCTAACGGAAGGCGATGTGGCCAGCACATTTCGAGTACTAAGCTCATCCTCAGGCTTTCTTTATATTCAATCTTGATTGAGCAAGCTACACAAGGAAAACATTATCGTTTCCATCCCCATATTCCTATATAGATCAGTACGACTGCCTCTATATCATATGACTGTACCACATTATCCTTCACAATCAATGATCATCTCATTGTTAGAATCTGCCTTGTAAATTCGTCTAGATGCTGAGACCTGAGCTTTGGGATTGCTCCCAGCAGCTCCTGCCGCAGACGAGACATCCTTTGGATGGTAATCTTTGAGCTTTGGCCATTTGCATTTGCAGTATGAAACCACAATTGATTTTCGGCAGAACATCCAAGTGTGGGTGTCCATGCCACAGTGACCACACTCGCCCATTTCAAATGGTGCCTCGACAAGAGAAGGGGCGATTCCTTCCAATGCTTTCTTCTTGTTCATATGCACACGAATTGAACCTTTATGCTTGTCGTCCTTCTTGAGTATCTTGGAGCCAGGCTTCCCTCCTGATCCACAAGACTTGGGTTTGTCTTCTCTTTGGTCTCCGTCATCCTGACGCTTCGTTTTCTTCTCCTTCTTCTTAAGACTTGAAGAGTTATCCTTCGATGACTGCTTCTTGTGTTGCATCAGGTATTCCTCCAATTCAAGTCGAATCCGTCAAACACTCTCCACATATGGAATGTCATTTTGAGCTTCTCGTTTGGTGGTTGACTGGCGGTATTGGAGATCTTCTGCAAGCCCATCTCTAGGCAAGGTCCTCCAGGAGGTGCCAACTAGGAAGACCTTCTAATTAAGGGTCTCCATGTCGAGTGGTAGCAACAGGTCTGCGCAACCTGCCAGCAGTCCGGGTTTGAACTGCAAAAATGCGTCTGTTCGGTTCAAGACCTGTCCAAGAACACGACCCACTGCCTGTTGGCTGGCCAAACAGGTCCCCATACCCGTCCATCGACATGTTGTACGGTGATTCGCTAGACATGGCGGTCCGTATTTCCGGTTCTGCGTGTTGGTTTTCACTATTTATCGTCGCATTCAGATATGCCAATGTGAATCACAAAATATTGACTTTGGCACATAGCTGTCTTTCTTTGATGTATTGGCCGCCTTAATGATGAAACAAACATAGACACGCTCCCTACACTGTCCTGAAAATAAGCGTCAATGGAGCGTCAACGATTGTTGATTGTGTATCCTGGGTAATCTGGGGGGCGATAGGTTACAGACAGTCATAAATGATGTATTGGCCTCGTTTATAAAGAAAAGAGGAAGTGTAACGCTCTCTGGAACATCTTGAGAATGAGCATCAATGGTGCGTCTAAGATTGTTAGCCTTGCATCATGATTAATCATGGTGTGATGTGGCCGTTATTGTTTATATACATTGTTTTGACTGTATTTGTTCTCTACATGGCTGATGAACACTTATTGACACCTTTGTAAATGAAATAAGGTGTTACTGTCCCGGAGGCTGTCGTGGGAATAGCACTTGCTTATCTACCTATAAACGTTGCCAACTCATTGTTTATGGATGCTTGTGATCAAGCACCACTCATATTACTGAAGATGCAAGACCATCAATACTTGATGCTCCATTGACGCTCATTTTCAAGATTGGCAGGGAGGGTATCCCTATCTCTTCTTCCGCTATAAGCAGTGAATAATCTCTTTATGACTGTCTGCAACCTATCGCCCATCAGGTTACCCAGGATGCAAGACCAGACATCGTTGACGCTGCGTCAACTTGTATTTTCAGGATGGGGTACGGAGTGTATCGCTAATATATCTGCCTATAAAGGCGGCCAATACTTTCATTATGTATAACCACAACCAAATCAATTGTTTATTTCCTCACTTGCAAGAATGAGAATTGTTGATACTCCGCTGACACTCATGTTGCCACGGGTGTATCCCCAATATGCACTCAATTGAATTGGCATTGTATATCATTCAAATTGTTTCGGCTTCCTTTCTATTGTTTTCATTTACTCTCTCCTTAATGACCATGTTGTTCTTTAATAATACATATAAATATATCCTTTAAAATATACTTTACTGTGTCCGCTATTTGTAGATAATAATAAACTCAAAAATCTTGTTCCTTTCGATCAATGCTCATCCTTACTTGCAGGTTCACTCAAGAGGCCGCTCTCATCTTCAAAACCGATGTTAGCTGCATTACCCCACAGCAGATAGTGTACTAACCAGTGGATGTGCGTTCATCAGTCAGCATATCTGGATTAAAATCTTTATCGTGCTGGCTATCCTGGGTATATCCATCATGATTGAACAATTGAGCTTTGGGAAGAGGAGCATGTGAATACACATATCTGGGAGGCAAATTGTCGATTTGAGTACTTGAATCTCCGTCATTGACACTGGGTGGCGCTGGTGGCGTTCCGGGCTGTGGTGGCTTCGGTTCCGGTTTCTGCTGTCTCTGTTCGTTAGGTGGAGGTGCACCCATTCTTTTGTGCCTCCAGCATGTCACTAGATTCTTTGCATTGCCACATTGGCAAGGAAGGCATCCATTGGTGTTGTTTTGACAATGCATATCTGGGTGTCTTTTCATCGCAGACTTCACGTTTTTATGTTCAAGGAAGTCAATGCCCTGCTGCCTCACTGCTCGGACTTGGCCCGAGCTATTTCGATCAGGTATTGTCTTTTCTCTATTATTGCGCACGAACACCTTCGTTTAGCCATTTTGGCCCTATTCATGGCCAGGCACATCTGGGACAGATCCAACTGTACCCGAACTCCCTGCCTTCCCATCGGAGCAGACATGCTGAAAACCTACAAGAAATTACTTGCGGCGTATCAAAATGACATTTGGCTACTACCTCAACCATATAAGCATCCGTAACCTCCTCTATGGTGATTGAGGCCTGTGTCATGCCCTCTTGGTGATGTTGATCAAAAAATTCTTCTGTGAAAATCTCAGAGCTGGCAACTTGATGATGTTCAATTTCGTGGACTGTGGGGACAAATGCCATAGTCGACGATGAAAGTGTCCCATAATGGGCACCAAAAAAGTGATTGCGTAGCTCTGTGCGTATTCCTGCTGTAAGTTCTATGGTTTGTTCACAGTCGTCTACCACGGTATGGATCTACTCACATCCAATTGCATGCTGCTTTGTATGCTCCCTGGTTCCGGTAGTAGGGATGATTTTTCAATGTGCAACCTGGGTCATATTGTCATTAGCAACATTGGCAGCATCGCAAGGGGACTAACTAGTGTCTCCGTTGTTGCTGTGTGCCAACGGGTCACGCATTGAATGATGCGGCTATCGATTGGCTTGATGCGGATCCACTCGAACCTGGCTGAGGTGTCTGTGTACACAGGATACCCTAGTGTGGAATAGGGGAGGAAGATGCCAACGAAAAGATGTGGGAAGTCCTGAGGATTACATAGTTAGCTTCAAGTCAAAATGGAATAAGTAACAGCCAACTTGCACATTGTACTCAAGATGAATCCTGCTGTGCATAGCTGCATGTTGAATGGGTTTCTCACTATCCCACGATGTGAAGTACGTCGGTCCGATGTTGTTTGTTTGTTCTGAGGGATAAATAGTGGGATACAACTGCCGAAAGCTCTCGATTGTCACATATGAACAAGACATTTTCCAAGGGGCATGATGTCTGGTAATATTTGTCTAAAAAAATCACCGGGATATTACATGAAACTGACATTAAAAATCAAGTCATGTTGTACAGTAAGAATAAATATTCCCATTTTATTGTCAGTCAAAACGCACATCTTGCTTTGTTCAAGTTGATCCAATGTACCAACCTTGACATCAAAGACACATCTTGCCTCCATATTGTCCATATTTTGCAACATCCAACATCTTGCCCAAAAACAAAGTCACGTCAAACTACAATGGTCATTACTCTGAGAAAGAACTTTTCACCTCTTCCGGTGGGCAAATCCGACAAATCAAGGAAGTGTTCCATAGAACGATGTCATCACGTGCATGAATGGAAGAGCGGCTTGGACGCAGAAAGAGTCCGGGCCTTTGGGGCATGGCACAGCTTGCGATGCAAACGGAAGCTCGCGGTGCAGCAGCAAAGAGAAACCCACTTCTTGAGTTATGAAGAGAAAGAGAACTGGATCAAGGATTATGTTGAGAGAGAAACTGCTGTGGCAAGAAAGCAAGTTGAAGATGCAGAAACAGTGATTAAGCAGGAGCAGGAATATATGAGGAAAGCTGAAAACGAAGGATTAACAACCAGACAGCCAACAGAAACATATCAGGAGATGATGCTTGCTATCGGAGACAGTTTGTGTGATCTTGGAAGTTCTGACGATTCAGGAGGGTGGGGACAATGAGGATGAAGAAGATAGTGAGCTGGGCAAGCTGAGCGAAAATGACGGACCTGGCTGGGTGATGGGCACACACTCCAAAACAGTACAGCTGGGTATGGGCAGGATTCGGCAAAAGTGGATGAAGCTTGATTGATTGCCACCCCCAGCATGGGGATACGCAGCCAACTACAGCCGGGAACAAGATGAGATGTACGGCACAACCGGATTGAGGGTTCGGGCAGTGATTCAGGTGCAAACAGATGATGTTGCAGCTGCACCTGCACCCACAACATTTGGAGAGCATATGGAGTGTCTTGATATTGTCCCCGGAATATCGCGAATGCCGCCAGGGACTTCTCAGCTATGAAGTAGTCATCTGAGGCTAATGTCAGGGAAGCCACAGTCAAACAAAGACATACATTGTCATCCGCCGGATGCGGAGCCGAATTTATCACTTGTTGAGAAAGTGAAGCCTGTTGAACCTATAAGCAATCACATGTGCATATTGCCTCCCTAGCTAATCACTATACGGAAATCAGATTCGGACAAAGAAATGGTAATGGCTCCTGCATCTCCGGTGGAATTGGTAGGGAAATCACAATTGTTGACATCATATCTCAGTGACAAGCAATTCGTGTACCAATTTTGCTACGTGTCACCTTTTTCTTCATTTCAGTGACCAAATTGTGAGACAGAATGAGTTGTATGTGCATGTGCAAGAGTCTTACACACCATGCAGAATTGCTAGAATCCAAATCCGGCTGTAAGATCACCCATAAACCAGATATCTGTCTGCCTGTTACCGTTGAGTGAAAAAGCAAAACCTGAATTAGTGGCTAAATTGAGTAACAAAATGTAAGTGCATGATATCATACAAGTCAGAGAAGGAGTGGTCAGTGCTCAATACGAATCTGTCTGAATGATGACGTCATGCAGTATTCATCCCTGCATCCAAGTACATAGCCATCCACACAGACCTGGTGCCCATGGTTTTGATTTTTAAAATTGCTTTTGATAGGTCATGGAAATCGAGGAGAAGAAGCTGGATGAGGAAAGGTGAGGATGTCAGGCCACATTATTCAAAAACTATTGGAAAGATATGCCTGCCGTAAGTTGCCTGCCAAAAGCGCGGTAATGTGCTATGGCTACATCATTGATCACTCAGATAACATCGATAGTGGTTGATCACAAATTGAGAGGCCACAAAGCTTCTGGATGTAAGTCATAAAACATCGAAACGCTATATTGGGTGACAATAATGCCTATACGGTTAATAGCATACAATTACTGAAAGTATGATGATTGTTTGGATGTGTTTAATGTGAGCGTCAATGGAGCATCAACAATTTTTAGTCTTACACTTTCTGCAATCAATGGGCTGCATTGTCACATCCTTCCAAAGTAAATATTTTGGTTGCCATTATCGTTATACAGGCAAGTGACACAGTCGGTGCCCCATCCAACAAATGAGCTTCAACAAAGCCTCCATGATTGTTGGCCTTGGATGTTGGGTAATCCAAGGGCTGTGCGACCACATGGACCCATAATCGAACTATCGGCCACCTTTCAAGTCAACAATGCTTCTGACAACAGTGCTACTATGTCCTGAAAATGAGCGTCAATGGAGCGTCAATGATTTTTGTTCTTGCAAGTGGCATAATCCAAGGGCAGTGCATCGACATTAACCCATAATCAAAGTATTTGCCACCTGTATGGGCAAAAATGCTAATAGCAATGCTGCTACCGCGTCCTACAAATAAGAGTCAGCGAAGCAGGAATAGTTTTTGTGGTGCTCAGTTAGCTTCACAGCAACAAACTGCCTTGGGTTGTTCCTAAATTGAGTTTTAAAAGGTCAGTCATTGCAATATGTCCTTCCATACCACTTCGCAACGATGCATGCAATGTGTCAAAGGTCTTACTATTGTCTTGCATATATCTCTAGAGTCAATATTTCAGAACCAGCATTCTACTTAACAATAACATAACCTTTCACAGTTTCTCAACCAGAATTATGCAGCTTTCAAATTCCTTCCACCAGGTCAGATTCCCAATATTTAAATAACTCGTTGCTTGATGTTATGATGTTTTCCACAAAACAATGTGTCTTCATTTGTAATTTGAGCGACCTTAATTCACAATTTATATTTGATACATGGTGGGCTTCTATGAATGTGGGCTCGAAGCATCCTATTGCTTGGAATAATCCTGGACATGCGCCTCTGTCGCGATTATATTTGCACTGCGGAATTGAGGAGACCGGCAGGCCTGGCATCTTACGTATCGTTTGTCATCAACTTCTTCACCATTCATCCCAACTTGGGACCAGCTCAACAGGGAAAGACATGCAGCCAAATGAGCAAATTGCAAAGTTAAACGAATTAACGGAGTCAGAAGTTTCTGAACTGACAAGTACAACCATCCATGAAACCTAGATGGCTATACGGAAGAAGCTAGGCAGTCGAACAATTACAATACTAAGTACCCAAAGGAAATTCATATTCCACAGTTAGATCTGATCTATATCAATACAATTGACAGACAAAACGCTCTGAACTGGCAGCAAAGGTCTTCCCAACTGGCCAATTTCACCAAGACACCTGGCATCGCTACGTCATGATGGTTTTGTTTCAGCTCATATTCTGTGGAACACTATATCAAACCTTGCGTTACGACAGTCATATAATGCATTACACTGGAACCCGGTGCTTCTGTCCGCCAGCACAACTGATTGCAACGGATCCGGGTAACCCACAAAAGGTCCCAGATTGAACAGGAAAAACCGTTCAGTTCGGTTCCAGAACCGTCCAGAAACCTGACTCGCTGCTTCTTGGTGGTCCAAACCCGGCCCCGTACCCGTCAACCCGCGGGTTTCACCGAGTTCGGCTTGACCCGTCGCGTCCAATCTCCGGTTTTGCATTTCAGGTTTCTCTATTGATAGTCGCTTTCAGATATCTTACTGTTGATCATAAAATATTAACGATGGTACGTCAATGTTTTTTTTGGACAAACTGGCCGCCTTTGTGATGGAAATATGTCGACAAATGCTCCCTGCCCCATCCTGGAAATGAGTGTCAATGGAGCGTCAACAATTTTAGGTCTTGCATCATGGGTAATCAGAGCGCGCATTGGTTGAAGCTAGTCATCACTGGGGTATTTGCCTCCTTTATAGGCGAAGGCAGAAGCGACATGCTCCCTGCCCCATCGTGAAAGTGAGCATCAAAAGAGCGTCAACAATTTCAGGTCCCGCATCTTGGGTAATATAAGTGGCGCATGATTGCAAACCTCTATTGAAGAGGGATTGGCATCCTCTCTAGGCAGATAAGCAAGCGACATTCCCGCGACAGCCTCCCGGACAGTAACAACTCAATTCATATCCAATGATGCAAGGAAGAGTTCAAAACCGTTTTAGCGGAGAAAAACTGTCAAACCATCGTATATATACAATGACACATGCATCGAGCTTTGATTACCCATGATGAATGGACAACAATTGGTGATGCTCAGTTGACACCCATTCTCATGAAGGGGCACGGAGCGTGTCGCTATCTTTTTTCCCCATAAATGCAGCCAATACTTTGATTATATATTGGAACGACCGTATCGCTTTTGACTTACCCGACTTGCCAGACAAAAAATCGTCAACACTCCATTGACGCTCAATTTCAGAATTTGGCACGGAGCATGAGGCTTGCTGTTTTGCCGATAAAGCCAGCCAATACCGCATTTATCAATTGTCTCAGCCGTTCGCCAAGCAGATTACCAATGATGCAAGACCAAAATTCGTTGATACTCAGTTGACGCTCATTTCGCCATGGGCCTATCCACAATATGTCATGATTTATTTTGCCATAATATATCATCAATGGTATTTTGGCAGCCTTTGTACCATCTTCATATACTTTCTCCTTCATCAAAACATTGTTCTTTAATAATACATATAAATATATCCTTTAAAATATACTTTAAAGTGTCCACTAATTGTGGATAATAATACACTCAAAAATCTTGTTTCATTCGATCAATGCTCATCTTCACTGTCAGGTTTGCTTAATTGGTTGCTGTCATCTGCAGAATGGATTTCAGCTGCATTACCACGCAGCTGATAGTGTACTAACCAGTGGATATTTCTTCATCAGTCAGCAGATCTGGATCAAAATGTTTATCACGCTTGCGATCCTTGGCATATGCATCATGATTGAAAAATTGAGCACTGGGAAGAGAAGTATGTATATACACATATCCGGGTGGCACACCTTCGATTTCTGATAAGTGTGCTGCCTCATTGATACTGGGTGGAACAGGTGGCATTTCGGGGGGTTGTGGCGTCGGTTCAGGTGTCGGTTGTCTGAGTCGCTCTGGTGGACGTGCACCTGTGCCTTTGCGTCTCCAGCGTGTCTGAGAATTCTGTGCTGTGTCATTCTGGCAAGGAAGGTAGCCGTCTGTCTGATTTTCCCAAAGCATAGCCGGGTGTCTTTCGATCGCAACCTTCACATTTTTATGCCCAGGAAACTCAACTCCCCACTTCTTCTTTTCTGGGACTTCCGCCCGAGGTTTCTTGATTTGAATGTGCGTTTCCTCTCTCGCGGCGCGCAAAAACCCCCCTTTGGCCACTTTGGCCATATTCAAAGCCAGGCACATGTCAGACTGTTCCAGCTGTACCCGACCTCCTTGCCTTGCCATAGTTGCAGACATGTTGAAAACCTACAAGGATATCAGTTGCTGCATCTACATAATAGATTCGGCCATTAGCTCACCCATATACGCTTCCGTAGCTTTCTCAAATGTCGTTAAAGCCTGTTTGGTCTCCTCTTGGGGATTCTTATCAAAAAATGCTTCTGCGAACATCCCAGAGCTGATAACATCATGACGTTCAATTTCGCGGCCTGTGCTGACAAATGCCTGAGTCGACCATGGAGGTTTCCCATTCTGGGCGGCTAGAAATTGCTCACGCAGCTCACTAGGTACACCAGCTGAATGCTATATCATCAGTTGACAGTCGTCTACCTCGATTCGACTATACTCACATCGGATCATGTACTGCTTCTTGTTCTTGCTTCTTCCGGTTCTACGGACAATGTTTGACAGTGCGTCCAGGGTCATATTTTCAGTGGCTACATGTGCAGAGTCATGGTGAGCTAGGTGGTGGCTGCAGTGTAGTTGGGTCTCAGCGGGTGATGTATTGGGAGAAGCACACGTCATTGTGCTCGATTCTGTTCCATGCTGATCTTGCCGAGGTGTTTGTGGAGCCATGATTTGAGGCTGTGGAATTGAAGAGATGATGATAATGAAACAAAGTGGGAAGTCCTGAGGAAGAAGATCACAACAAGAAGTGGGAAGTCCTGAGGAATATATAGTTAGCCTTGAGTCGAAATGGCGTACGTAACTGCCAACTTGCCCGTTCTACACAACATGAAGCCCGTTGCGCATCGCTGCCAGTTGCACGGATTGCCAACCATCCTGCGATTTGCACCAAGTCGGTCCCATGTTGTGTGATTGTTTAAGGGGATATTTCGCAGTGAACGACCGTCGAAATCTCGTGTTTGTGTGATAAACATGGTACATTCTCTATCGGAAAGGACATCTGCTGATGTTTGTCTCAAGAAATCTGTGGGATCTTACATGATACAAACGCTAAACATCATGTCATGATGTACGGTTAGCATTGCTATTCCCAATGTTGTGACGGTCAAAACGCAGAATTTGCTTTGTTCAAGTCGATTAAGAGTGCCAACCTCGACATAAAAGACACAGCTTGCCTCTATATGGTCCATATCTTGCAACATCCAACATCATGTCCATCAACAAAGTCAACACAAAATACAATGGTCAATGTTCCGAAAAAGTACCATTCACCACTTCCGGCAGGCAAATACAGCACATTGACAACGCATTCCACCTGACGACGTCATCAAGCAAATCAGGGTAAAAGCGGCATAGAAGCGGAATGGGTCCCAGCCCTTGGAGTGTTGCGTAGCTTGCGATTCAAAAAGAAGCTTACGGTGGGGAAACGACGGGAAATGACTGGAACCGCACTCTTTAAGTGACAAAGAGAAAGAGACATGGATCGAGGATTATGTGGAATGAGAAACCGATGTGGCAAGAAAGCGAGTTGAAGACGCAGAGAGAGCAATTAAACAAAAGCAGGATGATATGAGAAATGCTGAAAAGGCAGGATTGACAACCACCAAGCCTGAAATAACATTTGAGGAGATGTTGAACGCCATCAGAGATGGTCTGAGGGATCTTGCAAGTTCCGACGATGGGGAGGATGGGGAAGACAAGGATGATGATGAAGATGATTCTGCTGGGTGCAAACTTAGAGAAGATGACGAACCCAGCTGGGTGATGCCAACAAACTCCGAAACGGTACAGTATCGCATGGAGTGTTGTCGGCAGAAGCAAATGAAGCTTGAAGAATTGACTCAACCAGGCTGGGGAGACGCGGCAGACTACTTCTGTGAGAGGGATAAGAAGTACGGGACCACTGAATTGAAGGTTCCGGCTCTCGTTCAGCCTCAAATGGCAGATGATGCAGCGTCATCTGTGCCAACGACATTTAGTGAGCCTCGGGACACTCTGGACAGTGTCCTTCGAAAATTGTAAATGCCGCAAGTGACTTCTCGGCCAGGGAGTAGTCATATGAGGCTACGTTCGCAGAAACCGCGGACACACAAATGCGTTCCGTCCCTCCTGCCCGCCCCAATGCCTGAGTGGTCACAAATTCAGCAATCCAGGCATGTTCAACCCATAAGCTTCGACCCCTGCATATCGCATCCGAAGCTATATACCATATTGAAATCGGATTCCAACAAGGGCTTGGTGACGGTTCCTGCGTCACCGGAAGAATGAATAGGCAAATTGGCATTTGTGATGATGTATCAATTTCAAATGCACTACCTGTACTTAGTTTGCTATGTGTCAGCTTTTACTTGATTTCAGTGACCAAATTGTGACACATGATAATTTGTCTATGCATGTGCAAGGGTCAGATAGGCCATGCCAATGTTCTAGACATCAAATCTCATTGACTGACGACCAATGAATGTGATATCGTCCTGCCCATCAATATTAAGTGAGACAATTCAAACTCAATTACAGACGAAACTCGCAGACAAAATCTGAGTCAGTGATGTCATACGAGTCATAGATGCAGCGGTCAAAGTGCAATACGAAGCTGAATGAATGACTACCTTCATGCTTCATACGATCATGGATCCAACTGCATAATGGGCTGCACAGACCTGGTGCACATAGTCGGGATTTTGAAAATTGCTTATGGTAGGTCATGGAAATCGCGGAGAATGAGCTGGATGAGGAAAGGTGAGGAAGTCTGGCTAAGAATATCAAAAACTAGCGTACGGATTTATATGTGGTTAATTGCGGGCCAAAAGCTCTTGAATGTGATGGGTCAACGTCAATTATCACTCAGATAATGTTTCTAGTGGTGGATCAGAAATCGAAAGGCTTCGCAGCATTTCGATCGAAATGTTTATACATAGAAACGATTTATTGGCTGCCAATGATGACTATATGCATTTTTACATACAATTGTTGAGCTCCCAGAGACTGTCAGTATGTCATTAAGTTGAGCGTCACCGGAGCGTCAACGATTTTTAGTCTTTCATTTTTGGCAAACAACCAGCTGCATAGTCACATCCTTCCCAAGTGATTGTATTGGCGGTTCTTATAGGCAAAATGGATACTGACATGCTCGTTGACCAATCCTGGAAATGAGCGTCAACGATGCGCCAACAATTTTTGGTCTTGTGAGTCTGATAATCAAACAGAAGACATGGTCGCGGTAACACATAATCAAAGTATTGGCCACCTTTAAGGCCAAGAATGGTAGCATCGACATCGCTACCATCTCTTAGAAATGAGCGTCAACGGAGCGTCAATGATGTTTGTCCTTGCATTTTGGATAATCAAACAGCTGTGCGACAATATTAAGCCATAATCAAAGTTTTTGCCCCCTTTAAGGGAAAAAACAGCATTGACGATATTGCTACCACCTCGTGAAAATGAGAGTCAACAGAGCGTCAACAATTTCTGGTCTTGCATCATGGACACTCGAAGCACTGTGCATTGACATCAACCCATAATCAATGTATCGGCCGCCTTTATGGGCAATAATGCTAGGGACAATATTCTTACCACCTCCTAAAAATGAGCGTCAACGGAGTGTCAACAATTTTTGGTCTTGCATATTGGACAATCTAAGGGCTACGGAAAGAGGTTAAGCTATAATCAACTTATCGGCTACCTTGACGGGCACACATGCTACTGACGATATCGCATCCGCCTCCTACAATTGAGCGCCCACCCAGCATCAACACTTTTTGTGGGGGCTCAGTAAGTTACACAGCAATGAACTGGATCGCATTGTTACAGAATTGAGTCTCACGCAGTCAGTCATTTCATTATGTCCTTGTACACAACTTCGCAAATATGCATGCAATGTATCCCAGATCTGATTTTTTCCTTGTAGCTGTAGAGTCAATATTTAAGAACACGCAGTCTGCATTACTGTATAGTTATCTTGGGCAGTCTTTCGAGTCGGATTACCCAGATTTCTAATTCATATGGCCATCTGCGATTCAAAATCTTTAAACACCTCATTGCTCGAGGTTATGATCTCTTCCAAAAATGGATATGTCTTTATTCGTGATTTGAGTGACCGTACTTTACAAATCATCTTCGATGCTTGGTGGGCTTCAATGAATGTAGGCTTGAAGCAGCCTATTGCTTGGAATAATTCTAGACATGCGCCTTTGTGGTGTTGCTATTTACACTGCGGAATTGAGGAGACCGGCAGCCCTGCCATCATATCTATCATTTGTCATCAAGTTCTTCGCCATCCATCAGAAGATGGGACCAGCTCAATGGGGAAACACATGCCGGCAAAAGCTCAGATCGCAAAGTTAAACGAATGAACAGAGTCCGTGGTCACAGAATTGACTAGTTCGACAGTTGATGTAACAGCTTTGGCCATCCTGAAGAGGCAAGGAAGTCGAGGAATCACAATACTAAGTTAGCAGAGGAAGATGATATTTGACATCCAGGTTGATCCCTATTGACCGAAATGACAGTCAAAACATTCCAAACTGGGACATAAGGACTTTGAAACCTGCAAATTTCACCAGGACATGTGGAATCGCTACCTCATGTTAGGATTTGTTGTGGCTCATATTCCATCGGAAGCTATATCTAATCTAGAGCTATGACGGTCATATAAGGCATTACGCAATGACCTAGTGCTGCCGTCCACTACCACCCTCAGCAACTTTTGCCGGAGGGACTATCCACTGAGCATGGATGTAGTCAAGAAGCAATTGCTGTCACGTAATGAAGTTAGTTCAACTTTGGACGGATGGACATCTCCGAACACACTAGCCATAAGGTCGGTCAATGCTTACTATGTGGATCGAAACTGGGCATTGCGTGAAGTTCAGCTTGCTTTCAATGAGGTCAATTGCCTGTTCTGTTCCCGTTTCGAAAGCTAATTATGGATGATAGGTGAAGGGCGAACATACTGGAGCAGGGCTAGCCGTACATTTAAAGAACATCCATGATCATTTTGAGCTTACCGACGGGCGCTGGCTTGGTATTACGACTGCGAATGCTTCCTCAAATTACTCGATAACACGCGAGCTGCAATCACCACTCGAGGCCTCTGCAATCCCGTGGCCTGCTTTGAGGAACCACATACCATGCATGGCGCACATTATACACCTGGCTTCAGGTGCATGTTTCGGTGTAAAAGGCCGCACCAAGTCTTGGGAAGCCCCTGAGCGCGATCATCAATTTGGAGAGAATGAGAGCCTAGACATTGGGAAGAGTCAGAGACTTCGAGAAGTGGGGAACGCTAGAATCAATAAGGTGTCGGCCATGAAACCAGGTTTAGCCAAGATAATTGAGAAAGTGCGTATTTAATGATATTTTGGAAGTCCTGAAATTGACCTTCACATAGCAGAGAATGCTGGCTGTATTGATTATGCTGACACCTGGTGATCGAAACGAGTTCATTGACTGTCAAATAGCCAAAGTTCGCATCGCAGTACTACCGATTATGGATGTGAAGACCCGGTGGAACTGAACACTAGAGTTGCCCCAGCGCGCCTACCGATTACAGGAATTCGCACGCGAGTAGCTCCAAAATCCAAAATACACTGATAACCAGCCACTTTTCACAATTCAAGATGAGTGGACCATGGTGAGGTATGTCATGGAAGTATTGAGGCCATTTCGATATTGGACCCTGTGGATGTCAAAGAGGCATACAGTCACATTGCATAACGTTATCACAGTGTACAATGACATGTTCGATTACATGGACGGCGTGATGCGAGCTTTGGCCAAGACGAAGACTCCATGGAAGGAAGACATGTTCTTCGCTGTGAAGTTAGATGGACTGAAGCTGTCCAAATACTGCACTGAAGTGACTCCAACGACAGGTATGCTGCTCATTACTGCACATATCCTCAATTCTTTTCGGAAGTTGCGATCATTTAGAAGGTGGGACAGGGGAATGGATATTGATCCTGCGGACGAGACATCCTATACTATCCAATACCAAGTGGCCTCTCTGAAGTATGTTGAGAATGAATACTGTGCCAAACATTGACGTGTACCAGTCAATAAGCACAAAAGCTTACCAAGCTGCAATCTCATCCCCTCCGCAACGGCTTCAGGATCCTGGCAATCATCCTTTGATCCATATGATGTGTCAAGCGATGATGAAGAATACTTAACGCCTGACAATGTGGCTGGGATGACACCCGGATGAAGCGATCGCACAGCACGTCAATTGACCGCCGCCAGGCTCTATTTGATTTCGCCACCTGAAGCACCAAACAACGGGGGGCAAATGAATCCTAATGATATGGATTACCACTCCGACCCAATGAAGATTAGCAGCACATTTTGGTTACCAGACATAACAGGCTGGTGGCGTCAACAGGAGCAAACCCACTCAAAGTACACCAATCTTTCCAATGTGGCGCGCGACATCATGTCTATCATACCACATGGTGTCGGAGTGGAGGTCAGTTTTTCCCTTGGCTGAGATGTTATTGGCTGGAGGCAGTCAAATACCACAGGCGAGACCCTTCGCGAAAAAGTCGTTGTAAGGCAGTTTGCTCGAGCCAATAACAGTATCTTCGCAGGCGCTGACCCATAATTGGATACAACAAACACTGAAAACCACTCGGAAATGAAGAAAGAAGTGGAAGAAAGAACATTGCACAGAATGCCCAAGGTTCACGACATTTTGGAGATGTGGCAGGGTTGCCAAAACCTTCGTGCTACCCAGAAGGAATCTCTCACTCAAAACAAGCAGATGACTGCCGTGGGATACATTTCGGACACTGACGAGATCGTCAAAGCATCGTGGTCACCCTTCCAACATGATGGTTCGGGCGCATTCAAATTGTCAGAATGATGTCCTTTGCCACCACCTTTGTCTGCAAAGGTCCTCCCTGGAAGACAAACTCAAGTATTAAATGTCTGCCGAATCCGAAGAATCAACCGTGATCGAGTGGAAAGTGATGAGGATAGCGCAACTCACAGCATTTCGGACACTCAAGATTGGCTTCACTGGAATCGGGACTTAGATAATCAAAATGACAGCGAAGACGAGTGCGCGGCGGACGTTGTATCTGACATCATAGAGCAAGACAATCGCATTGAGGATCCGGAATGCCCAGAGCAGTAGGATGTGAGCGCGGTGCCAAATGTTCCCGGATTGATTAGGCCTACACGGAAGTCAAAGATACAGGCTGAGAAGGCGTTGATGACCGTGAATGCAATCGAAACGAGGAGGAATAATGAAGTGGAGAAAAACTATTACACAATGCATCAATGATTCAGCAGCTTCTTTATGTATCTTGACCGAGAGTTTTAGTTAGAGATATATAATTGGCCAATGGTGAGCAGTAGCTTGTGAATACCGGTTGATAAACAGATGTATAGCAGGCGCAATGAACCTTTTGACAAGATACATGAATTTTAGTCATGTGAGAGCGAACAGTGCAAGAATGTTACTTCGCTCGGCTTCGCCACAGCGCCAAGTCTCAATCAGTGAGAAGGACAACCACGAAGTTCAAAACATGGTGAAGACTATAATCGATGGCAGCAGATGTCGAATGGACAATACATCACAATGAGCATCAACACAGTGTCCAGGATTTGTGGTTTTGTAAGTATGGTAATTACACAGTGATTTGGTCGCTGTTATGCATAACAGATGTATTGGCTGCATTTATAGGCCATATAAACAGCAACACGGTCACCGCCCGATTCAGAGAATCAGCGTCAACAGCGCGTCAATGATTTGTGGTTTTGTAAGTATACAAATTACACAGTGATTTGGTCGCTGTTATGCATAACCGATCTATTCGCAGCTTTTATAGTCAAAAGAGACAGCAACACCGTCACCTCCTCATTTTGGGAATGATCATCAACGGAGCATCAACACTTTGTGGTTTTGTAAGTACAGTAGTTACAGAGGGCTTTGGTCCCTATTATGCATAACCAATGTATTTGCAGTCTTTATTAGCAAAAGGGACAGCAACAGGGTCACCGTCCCATTCTGAGAATGAGCGTCAACTGAGCGTCAATGATTTATGGTTTTGTAAGTATGGTGATTACACAGTGATTTGGTCGCTGTGATGCATAACAGATGTATTGGCTGCGTTTATAGGCAAAATGAACAGCAACACGGTCACTGCCCGATTCAGAGAATCAGCGTCAATAGAGCGTCAACAATTCTTGGTTTTGTAAGTATTCAAATTACACAGTGATTTGGTCGCTGTTATGCATAACCGATCTATTCGCAGCGTTTATAGTCAAAAGAGACAGCAACACGGTCACTGCCCCATTCTGGGAATGAGCGTCAATGGAGCGTCAACACTTCGTGGTTTTGTCAGTATGGTAGTTACACAGTGCTTTGGTCCCTATCATGCATAACCAATGTATTTGCAGTCTGCATTGGCAAAAGGGACAGCAACAGGGTCACCGTCCCATTCTGAGAATGATCATCAACCGAGCGTCAATGATTTATGGTTTTGTAAGTATGGTAATTACACAGTGATTTAGTCGCTGTTATGCATAACCGATCTATTGCCAGCTTCTATAGGCAAATGAGACAGCAACATGGTCACCACCCCATTCTGAGAATGAATGTCAACGGAGCGTCAACGATTTGTGGTTTTGTATGTACGGTTGTTACACAGTGATTTGGTCCCTGTTATGCATAACCGATGTATTGGCACTCTTTATAGGCAAAAGAGACATCAACATGGTCACCATCCCATTCTGAGAATAAGCATCAATGGAGCGTCAATGATTAGTGGTTTTGTAAGTATGGCAATTACATAGTGATTTGGTCGCTGTTATGCATAACTGATCAATTGCCAGCTTTTATAGGCACAATTGACAGCGACACATTCACCACCCCATTCTGAGAATGAGCGTCAACGGAGCGTCAAGGATTTGTGGTTTTGTAGGTAGGGTAGTTACACAGTGATTTAGTCGCTGTTATGCATAACCGATGTATTGGCAGCTTTCATAGGCGAAGAAGACAGCAACTCAGTCACCGCCCCTTTCTGAGAATGAGCGTCAACGGAGTGTCAATGATTTTAAGCTTCGCATCATGGATAATTTATGTTCCGATTGGTTGCAGACATCCATTCATCTGATATTGGCTGCCTTTACTGAGAAGAAGCAGAGCGACATGCTCGCTGCCGCATCCTGAGAATGAGCGTCGACGGAGCGTCAATGATTTTGAGCTTCGCATTCTGGGTAATTTATGTTCCGATTGGTTGCAGACATCCATTCATCAAATATTGGCAGCCTTTACTGGCAAAAACAACAGTGACATGCTCCCTGCCGCATCCTGAGAATGAGCGTCAACGGAACATCAACAGTTTCAGGTGTTGCATATTTGGTAATCAAGGCATCGCGCTGATCTTCGCGTTCATAAAGGAATTATTGACTTCCCTTATAGGCGAAAATACAATTTATCAAAGGTAAAACACTGATTCCAAAGTAATTGATATTGCAAGCTGCAAAACATGCGAAAACACATCCTTGGTTGTTGGAAACGCGATTTTGATAAGATACTATTAACACACTCCAAAAACAAGAGCCGTAGTTGAATCTATGGATGGACCAGCTGGGCGGCCCGCTGACAACCTCCCCAATTCAGACGGATTGGGAGTTTAACATCGAACCGTACCCGAGTTGACAGTGTGCGTGTATGGACAACCCGCAACGCCAATTTGGCACCGGTTGGGGTTGGACCCGGACCCAGACCCGAAGTGACAGTCTGGAATCGTTGGCAACACTAGCCAGCACCCTTATCAACATTTGTTGGAGGGAATTCTCACTGACAGTGGATGCAATTAGGAAGCAATTGCCAAGAAGTAATAAATTGAGCTTAGCATCGGGCAGGTGGACATCAACGTACAAATGAGCTATCTCGTCGGTCATACCTTACAATATGTAGAATTGTTGCCCATTGTGAGAAGTACAACGCACTTTCAATGAGCTTGATAGCCTGTTCATTTCCTATTTCAAAAGCCAATGAAGGATGATAGGTCATGGGTCAACATACTGGAGCTTGGCTAGCCCTACAGTCGAAGGAGGTTCTAGATCATTCTGAACTTACCGATGACTATTTACATAGAATTACAACAGATACTGTTTCCTCAAATTACGCAATGACTCAGGAACTACAATCAACCGTTGGTACCTCCGGAATCTAGTGGCCTGCAATCAGAAACCATATGCCATCCATGACACACATCATTCAACTGGCTTTGGGTGCGTTCATGGGTAGTCTTGGTGTAAAACGCCGCACGAAGTCTTTCAAAGCCCATCAGTGCAGTCAGCAATTTGGCGAGAAAGAAAGAAAAGACATTGGGACGAGTCAAAGACTTCGAAAAGAGTTCAATGCTAGAATCAACAAGGTGTCAGCTATGAGACCAGGTATAGCAAAGATAATTGAGAAAGTACATATTTCAACAGAATTTTGAAAGACCTGAAACTGACCATCATATAGCAGAGAATGCTTGCTGTAGTGATTCCTCTGACGCCTGGTTGTCGAAATGAGTTCATTGACAGTCAAAAGGCCAATGTACGAATTGCAGTACTACCAACAATGGATGTGAAATAACAGTGGTATTTGACACTGGAGTTGGTTGAGCGAGCCTACCGATTATGAGAACTCAGCCATCAGTGGCTCCAGAATCAATAATCTGATGATTACCAGCCACTCTACACAACACAGGATGAATTGACCATCAACAAGTACGTCATGGAAGTTTTAAGGCCATTCCGATATTGGACCCTGTGGATGTCAACAAGGCATACGGTCACTCTGCATCATGGCATCACTGTCTACAATAACATATTTTATTATATGGATGACATTATGCGAGGTTTTGCTGAGAAGGCAACTGAATGGAAGGAAGACTTATACTTCACCGTCAAGTGTGCGCGACCGAAGCTGGCCAAATATTATGCTGAACTAACTCCAACAACCAGTATGCATTTCATTTCAGCACATATCCTCAATCCTTTCCTGAAGTGGCGATCATTTAGGAAGTGGGAGAAGGGAATTGATATTAATTCTGAGGACGAGTCTGCTTATACTACCCAAGACCAAATGGTGTTTTTGAAGTAAGTGGAGAACAAATACTGGGCCAAACATCGACGAATGTCTGTCATGAAACCCGAAAATCTTCCGGGCGGCACTCTCTTCCCCTCTGCAACGGCTTCAGAATCTGCTCAATCAACATTCAATCCATCTCATTTGTCCAGCAATGATGAAGAATGCTTCATGCCTAAAAGCGTGGCTGAAACGACACCCAGACTATGCGATTGCACGGCACGCTGATTGACCGCCCCACGGATCTATCTGAATTCAGTGACTGATGCACCAAAGAACTGGGGGCCAAGTTAATCCAAATCTTGATAAATACCACTCCAACCCCATGGAGATGAGGAGTACATTTTGGTTACCAGATATAACCGACTGGTGGCAGCAACCTGAGGAAGCACATTCAAAATTTGCAGGTCTCTCCAATGCGGCATGCGACAGATTCACTATCATACCACACGGTGATGGAGTAGAAGCCAGTTCTTCCCTTGGCTGGAACCTCATTGGCTGGCGACAGTCTAAAACCACTGGTCAGACTCTTTGGGAAAATGTCTTTGTAAGGCAGTTTGCTCCAGCCAGTAATGGAATTTTGGCAGGTAATTACACAGCATTGGATACCATGGAAACTGAAAACGACTTGGAATTGAAGGAACAGGCAGAGGAGAGGAAATTGCACAGAATGGGCAAGGTCCACAACTGTTTGGGGATGTGGCCAGGCAGCCAGAACCTACATGCTCCACAGAAGGAATCTCGTGCCCAAAACAAGCAAATGACAGCTATAGAATACATTTCACCTACCGAAGAGATCATCAGAGCATCCTGGTCAAACTTTCAACATGATGGAGCGGCTGGATTTAAATTGACAGAAAGATTACCTTTGCCACCAGCTTTGTCTGCAAAGACCCTCCCTGGAAGACGAGCTCAAGTATTAAATGTCCGCTGGATTGCAAGAATCAACTGTCATCGAGCCAGAAGTGATGAGGATGGTGCACATGAAAGCTTTTCCGACACTGTGATTTGGCTTAACTGAAATGGTGACTTAGATAATCCAATGGTGACCGACCATGACTGGGAAGCTGACAGTGAATCCAATATAGAGCCAGACCACGGCACCAAGGCTCGGGATCACCCAGAGCACCTGGATGTGAGTGCCACACCACGTTTTCCCGGATAGATTCGGCCAACATGGAGGTCAATGAAACAGGCTGACAAGGGGTTGATGACCGTCACTGCATTGGAAACATGGAGGAAAAAGGGAAACAAGAAAACGTAGGACAGAATGGGTCACTATGGTTCCACCGGGTTCTATATGTTGCTTGACTGAGAATTACACTTGGAGAAATATTTTGGGAGTATATTGAGCAGTCACTTGTGAATATTGGTTCATAAACAGAAGTATAGTGGGCAAAATGAGTCATTCAGCAAGACATATCAATTTTGGCAGAATGAGAGTGACCCATGGAAGAATAGTACTGGGCTTGGCTGTGCCACTGGGCTGGGTCTCAATCTGGCAGAAAGGCAACCAATATGTCTAAATAGTTATTCATGCAATTATCGATGGCAGCAGATATTGACTAGACAATACATTACAATGATTGTCAACGGAGAGTCCATAATTTTTGGTCTTGTACGCAACGTCATTGTAAACTGATTTGGTCACTGTTACACATAATGGATCTATTGGCTGCTGTTATAGGCAAAACAGCAAGCAACTTAGTCACTGCCGCATTCTGAAAATGAGTGTCAACCGAGCGTCAACGATGTTTGGCATTGCATCTTGGGTTATCTAAGTGTTGATTTGTGATAATAATTCATATACGATGTATTGGTGGCCATTTCAGGTAAAACTATGTGTTATATCTTCGTCACAACATCATGAAAATGAGCGCCAATGGAGCGTGAACAATTTTTAGTCTTGTATGTCAGGTAATTAAAAAGTACTCTGGTAGTGGATAGACATGATGGATGTAAAGGCAGCATTTATAGGCAGAGGAGAAACTGACATGGTCATAGCCCCATTCATTAAATGAGTGTCAATGGAGTGTCAATGATTTGTGACTATGCATCTTGGGTTATATAAGTGGCGATTGGTTGCAGACATCCATATACAAGGTATTAGCCGCCTTTAGGGGCGAAACCAACAGTGGCACGCTCCCTGCCGCATGCTGAATATGAGTGTCAATGGAGCCTCAACAATTTTTTGTCTTGCATCTTTGGTAATCTCTGTATCACTTCGTGGCAATAATTCACATACCATGCAATGGCAGCCTTTTCAGCCAAAACAGTGCACGATATCTTCATTACCCCATCCTGAAAATCAGCGTCAATGGATTGGCAAGAATTTTTAGTCTTGTATATTGGGTAATCAAGGCATCATGCAGATATTTGAGCTCATAACAGAACTATTGACCACCCTAGTAGTGCAAAATACAAAACACTAAAGGAAAGACATTGATACCAAAATAATCGATATCGCAACCTGAAAAGCATTCAAATTGTGATAACTGGATGTTGAATTAGCCATTTTGATCAAATACTATTATCAAACTGCAAAACCAAGAGCATTATATGAATCTACAGACAGACCCGCTGGACAACCAGCTGACAACCCGCCCAATTCAGATGGGCGGGGAGATTGGTATCGAACCTTACCCGAATTGACAGTGTGGGTGTATCGATGTCCCGGACAATCACTTTGGCGACGATCCAGTTCACACCCAGACCCGGACCCCAAGCAACAGTCTCGAACCGTTGCTATCTCTATCCATGTCTGATAGGTAGATCCCAATGTCTCCCTTGTATTTGAGTTCCCTCATTTTGCCTAGGGCTTTCCTTTCTTCCTGTCTAAGAAGGAATCTCTCTTCCATTGCACTGACAAGGTGGTTCGATTGAGCCAGCATGAATTATTTTTTCATATATTCGGCTCTTGCTTTGTACCAGGTTCCGGCGTGTCCATCCATGTCAACTCCAATCCATATGACCTTATCAATATCATCTTCGAAGTCTGATCCGTGCCACTTCAGGTAGTTTTCGACGGAGTGGAACCACTTTCCATATTGTGGGGTGCCATCTGCTGGGCCTCTTCTGAACACTATTGCGAGCTTCATTTGACTCTTTCTCATTTCGTACTTTCGACCAGGACTGCATCCTTAAACACAACCACTGAATATACCAGAGCCTGGTGGTGGTATCGGTGGTAATCCACCTGGACCACGCCTTCGTGTGGGGTCATTGCTGCAATTTGAACAGCTCGAACTGTTATCCGAGTCATTTCCATTGGGAAATCGGGGAAGAGGTGGCCCATCTGAGTTAGCAACCTAATTATTATTGAGTCTTCCACCCCCTACCCCATCTCCTCCAGAGGGACCCTCTCCTCTACGTCCGGCCTTCCCTGATACCGGGGTACAAGATGATAAGGAGAAGTTCATAGTGTCTTTATCTTTAACGATTCCCCATTTCCCAGTTTTTTGACTGTCAATCCATTCAATACCACTTGTGGTTTCAATAAGGGCTCCATCCTGTGGTTGATTTGGGTTTCCTTCTGGGTTCTCAGATTGATTGTCTTCAGCAACTGATTTTGCCAGAGATCTGATGGAGCGTCGGGTTTCCTTTGGGACTTCCTAACATATTTCTTCAAGCTTTTCCTGGAACTCTGTGAAGGCCCATTGGCATTGTTTTTCATTCACTGTCATTTCTCTCTTGGTTGAAGACAACTCTGAACATTGCTCTTTCAAATCTTCTTCTCCCTTCTTCTTATTGTCCTCTATTTTCATACATTGTGTATTCTGTACCCTTGCCATTGCTCTGTCAGCGTTCAACCAATGTTCTTCCATCTTCAACCTGTGAGCTTCCAACCGTGTTGCCAACCCATTCTCAGCGTCTTGTCTCTCTATGTACTGCAGCTATTCTGGCCCTTGCACTATTGTTGCTTGGGATTTGGGCATGGAGTGTGTCCTTCAGATTCTCATCATCTTGAGATGCCTTGGCTGCAATGACTGCCATTCCTCCCTTGACATTGGCCACAAAGATTTGAGACTGGAGAATGATCTCGGTTTGTTGAACGTACACATTATGGCACAAGGTTACAACTCCCCTGTGCATCTGATCATAGAAGGTGTTCTGATTGCTGACCATTGACCTATACGCATCCACCAGCTGAGGCATTTCCGGTTGTATATCAACGGATTTCAATATAGATTCTGAGACGAGGGCTTTCATTCCATCCAAGTCTGCAGTTAATCCATTGTACAACTCGACTGCCCATATGGGAACCTGTTCGTTGGTGATAGGCTGATATTGTTCTACCACATTTCCACTTGTTTCACTCAGAATCAAGACATTACTCCTACTTTCCACTGTTAACCGCTGTACCTCTGATGGAAACATAAGCTACTTCTTGAAAACTATGCAGTGTTTTGTGTTTCCTCCTGCTTGATAACAGTGACCGATGTAATCTCTTGGCCTATTCCCAATCATGTCAAATGTTCTTGGCTCATAAACAGAGCAGTCTGCATCTTTGCTTGAGTTCTACACAATATCTTCAATGTATTCTTCCTCAGTTAAGGTGTCCCAGGGATTGGGGATATCAATCTTGGGACATTCAAAGAAGATTTTGGTAGGAGGGGTGTTCCAGTAAGTTTGGATAGCAAGGACAATATATGGGTAGAGTAAGGTATGAGAAATACTAAAGAAGATCTCAAATATCATAAGGTGATGTTTGATAGACATTTGATATAACAAAATAGTCTAACACAGGAGGAATCGACTCCAAGATACACTCAACTCGAAGTATCCCTTCCAAGTATCCCTCCATCTTGTCTCACTATCAGACTTGATCTTGGACTTATACAAGGACTAATAGCTGGTTCACTTCCAAGCTTTACTCAGGCGCAGAATGTAATTACAGCAGAATAGATGTAGATTAGCTTTCCAATCAGATTATATTGTTAAGGCTTGGTCTCGGTCATGGGAAGGTTGCCCTCTATACCAGTGGGGTATTGCGAGGTCTTTATACCTCTTTCCTCTGTGCTGTCACTGCTAATTCTGACAACGCTTTTCTCTAGATAAATGCTCACTTTCCTCTCGTCCTCCAATCCCCTTGCTCCGATAACCAGTTAGCCTGAACTCCCTCTGTGCAACTGGTATCCTTTGAATCCTTCAGTCTTTCCAGACCACCAGTATCCTTCTGATATACATCTCCAGACTGATTGGTATCCATTGGACTGTTGTCTTCCAGACCATCTACCTCTTTGTACTATTCAACAGCCTTCCTTCATATTGTGTTCAACTATCTCTACACTACTGGCCATATCTGATGCTAATTGAGAGTTACTTCATATTGTGGTGAGGATTACTAGCGCCATTCTGTATCTTCGTCTAAAGAGAATATAGCGATGTGTGTTCGCACTATATTAACACACCATTGCAACTGTGACAACACTCGAGGGTGGGTGGTGATGAGGTGGTTGAGGTCAATGTGCCTGGCGGTCATTCGTGTGGTGATAGTGCAGGCTTATAATTGATAAACCTTTATCAATTGCCACGTGACAGCATCATCGAGTGATCGTTCATGACCCCGGAACCCTGACCAATCCCACAGCTGTAACAGACACAGGTACTCAATTTCACCTAGACTGACTTGATTGCCAAATGTGGTTGGCAAAGATGCCGTGCTGGATCTGTCATAACAATATGCCCAGGATTCTCCAGCACACCTGAACATCAAGTATAGGCCAGCATAAGCTGCAGCATTGCCACAAAAATGGAAACCTGTGTCTCATACTCCGACACAAGTCCTCAATATCGCCTAGACTGACATCATTGCAACAGCGATTGCCAAATATGCAATGATGGTTCAGTGATAACCATATGTACTAAGAACTCTCCGGTGCACCTGAACCTTGATCATATCCCAGCAACTGCTCCAGCTTTGCCAAGAATAACAGAGCTGTGTCTCATTTTCTGACCCTGTAACTCAAAATCACATAGACTGTCTCATTGCCAAATGCAAATGGTACATATACTGGACTGGATCTGTCATAATGCGACTCAAGAGTTACACTGAAGATTCTCTGGTGCACCTTAACTTTATTTATACTACAGTGGATGCCGCTACATTGCCACCAATTAGCAAGCCAGTGTCTCGTATTGTGACTCAGCAACTCAATGTTGCCTAGACTGACAGCGTTGCCAAATGGGATTGGCAAATTTCCGGCGTAAGATCTGGTGTAACCAGACTCTTGACAGACGCCGAGGATTCGCATGGGTATCTGAAGGTGGTTGACTTCGTACTGTTCATTCTGTCAACTGCGATATGCATTCATGTCCCCAGGTTTCCACTGAACCCCAAATCCACAACTGACAAATGATTCAAAGCACTTTGGTGCATCATGTTCAGAATTCAACTTATGTCATTTGTCATGAGACAGGCCAGTCAGGAACTGTAATGTTGCTAATCAATAGACTTCAACTCATATTCGTCATTATTGATAATCAGGAATGCCAATGCAAACTCCCTCTAGCAATTCCAATATCAGATCATCTATGCATATCAAAATGACAGAGAGAATGGCTTTCGTTATGCAGTATAGTCTGCCTTACAAATGACCTTTTTGACTATTGGTATCAGTTAAGAAGATATATTGGTTGACTGTCTAAAGAGGTGTACTTTGATAAAGCATCCTAACAATCTAATGTGATAGTTCATCACAGTGCAACATGTCTCCTTTCTCTGTCCACTGCTTCACATGGTCCAGATGAAACCCCAGAATTCCGTAAATCATTCACGGCACAATGTTTAGTCAACTCATTAAGCCATGCAAGACACTCATTTGCACAACTCCAGAGTGTTGGTGAAGATCACTTGCGTGGTTATCATAGCCACCAGGACCAGTATTCAGTAACCATGTCTGTTGCACTCTATTGCGCCGTAGCCTGGCAACTCATGCAAATGAATGCCACTGCACGTTCATTACCTGGAACTTCTGAGTGAATACTGCACGGTTTGCTGCAGTAAGATTTAGGTCTGTCACACCCACCTTGTGTGTTGTTTCAAATGCAGAGGGATTTCGTAAATCATGGAATTTGAGCTACATTTCTAAGTGTTCATCATTGCTCATTTCGGCATACATGTGGAATGTATCCACATGATCCAAGAAATACTTCTATAGCCACCACTTGAAATTATCAATGTCGCCCAGAAGAGGACAAAGTAGCACTGCATGCAGTGGAGGAAGTCCACTGGGGAGTTCATTTTGATTACTGTCTTGTTCAGGAAGGAATACAACTCTTGATTTGTCATCTTCGTTAGGTTCAGGATACTCTGCTTGTTTGTTGACAAGGATTGGCAGAAATAGAAATGACTCTCTCAGCTGTCAGAAAATAGGAGAATCCACCCAACAATTGAGTGGCCATTCATTGTACCATTGCCCAGAAATGTCGTTTCAATCCTGGGTGTCTCCCAACACTCACACCCAGTATGCTAGCCGCCATGTATGAAGCGTCCATGCTCCTGGAGCACCCTGGGAAGTGTATCTCTCCACCAGAGTCTTCACTTTACTTCCTCATCCTCGGTCCACTCATGATTGATGAGGTGTGCGATCTCCTTGAATATCCAAACGAGTGGTTTTCCATTAGCTAGTGTCGATTCCAACCACCTCCTCTTTATCCAAGGCTTTGCAGTAGGCATCATCTAGTAAGGAGCAATGTGTTGAGCTTCTTTGTCTTCTGTCCGGATAGCTTGCATCAAACACTTCGCCATGGAGTACAATGCCTCTGCACCATGGTTTTCCATTACTGTATCATCCCATGAAACTTCAGGTACACCTCAAAGCAGTCAAAATGTCTGATAACACGAGTCATTGAGTGAATGGAATCCCGGTGTAGCTGTTACTCGAAGTTTGAATCCAATTCTTGCTTTCATTGCATTTTGCCAGCCCGCACTTTTGTTAGTCTTGTACTGATGGGACTCATCAAAAATCCCAAAACTCTATGAACAGTATGAGAGTTGACTATTGCTTGATGGTTTCGCTCTGCATGGTATGGTGCCATATGTAACAAGGTGGATATTCCACCGGTTTTCCGGATGGTCAGTACACATGGTCAGATCCTCGTGGGAGATATTCGCATTTGCCCCCTGCAACAAGTTCCCCAGTGTGAAATTGGTTCATCAGCATAATGTAAATCAGTCCGGAAGCCCCACGCAAATCTCCCACACACTCTGGTCAACCTCACCAGTCCTCTCAACCTCTTTCAGATGCTTCGAAACACCCCTGGAGCTAAGCAAAGTGCTCTCAGACTCTGCAAGAGCATTCCCAGGTGCTCCTGAAAGCACCTGCAGTTATGGAGGTGCATTCAGGATGCTACGAGATATGACTTATAGAATAGTCACGTTTTGGAGCTGCTGAGACATCTGTGCAGGTCTGCAGGAGACTTCGAGAGCAGCTGAGACCACTGCATAGCTCTGCAGGAGAATTCATGCCATATTCTCGCGGCAGTGGTACTTAGGGTTCAATAAGCACAAGGGATTTTGTCAATCATATTCGTCTTTGTTATATTCACAAGATTTGATACATCATAATATGGCATATATCATCTAAGTCGCTCTATATACATACAGTACTTGAGCGTAATCTAAGGACCCCCTGGACGCGCCGATTGAGAGAACGTAAAGATGCACTCAGAGGCAGATGTGGCAGGAAAATCTGTTTCTCACCCACCCTTGCCATTCAGTTTGGCCGGGGGAAGCCGGTGGGGGTGTACGGGGATAGGGGAATCATGGAGATGGTCCCAGCAACAGGCAGTATTTAATTTGGAGACTCCAGGGTAGATAGACATCTCATTATACAAAATACACACTCTTTCGTTCCCAGCTCTTGGTCCCACGCGCACTTGCCAAACGTTCATGGATCGATGCAATTTGTGTGGTTACTCATGCCCAGGTACCCCTTCATATCCTCGCACCCTCATCCTACGCTCTTTGAACAAGAACCGCCCCTTCTCACGTATTCCCTTTGTATGCCGAGAAACCTCCAATGTTCCACCACACAGTGATTGGGTGAAGTGAGTGATGTATTTCGACGCCCTGGTCGAGCGAGTTTGGAGATGCACTTGGAGGACGAGATTGAATGAACTCACAGATGCAGTTGAAGGCCATGATTGAGTGAGTTCGGAGATGCACTCCAAGGCCGTCATCGAGCTAGTTTAGAGATGCACTTGGAGACTGAGATCGCGTGAATGCAGAGAGTCACTTTGAGGCCACGATCAACAGAGTTCGGAGATGCACTCCAACACTCTAATTCAGTGAGTATAGGGACGCACTTGGACGCCAGGGTCACGCGATGACGCAGATGCATTTGGATAGCAATTATCGAGCAAGTTTGGAGATGCACTGGAGGCCATGATCAAGCGAGATTGGAGGAGTAATTGGAGGTGGTCAATCTAGACGAGTTGATCGGGAGGGAGGCACTACGGGAGCTGAGACTGTACTCATTAGTTAACTCATAACTGTGGGAAAGAAGAGAGTTGAGTACAACAAGATCCGCGGGGAGATCAGAGATGAGACTGGCTGTGAGCGGAAGAGAGTTGATTTTGGGATCATGCAGCACTTGGTGTATGCTGTACTTGGTGTATGCTGTATTCAGTGTTAACTCACGATGATGGCATGGAGAGATAGAGAGGGATGACTTAACTTTGTGTTTTTAGGTGATGGTAGAGTTGTGGATGAGAAAGAGAGAAGATGAGGCAAATCATCAAGAGAAACTGGAACTTAAGACCATTTGTTGTGCGAGTCAATGTACCATCCCGGATACGGCAGGTACAAGTCCCGATCTGGGGTGTAATAACACCTATACGAGGTCTTCCCAACCCAATCGCTCAAGTCGCACCCCTGATGTCTCTTATCCGCTCGTATCCTCCACATCATTCTCATCTTAATCCCACATCTCTCTCTTTCTCGTCCACAACTCTACCATCATTGCCGAATACAAAGCTAATTCATCCCTCTCTATCTCCCCATGCCATGATCATGAGTTGCACCGAGTCCAGCATACAATGAGTACAGCATCGACCAGAAATCGTTTGTTTTACCTTCCTTCTCATGATTACAAGTTGACCCCTGAATGTAGCTTCAGGTTCTGGCATGCCTCCCTACAGCATCGACCGCCATCAGTCAGCTCTCTGTGAGAGCTGAAAGGTAAAGTCACGTTATCATATTACCACGGTTGCGAGTTGACTAGCTGATGAATAGAATCTCGGCACCTGGCGGGCCGTTCATCGACCACCACCAAGTACTTGTCCATGCTCACTCGATTACGGCCTCCAAGTGTATCTCCAAACTCGCTCGATTATGGCCTCCAAGTGCATAGCTCCAACCGGGCTCGATCACGGCGTCCAAGTGCATCTCCAAACTCGCTCCATTACGGCCTCCAAGTGTATCTCCTGATTTGCCCAATTACTGCCTGCAAGTTCGCACGATCATGGCCTCCAATTGCATATCCAAACTCGCTCGATTATGGCCTCCAAGTTGCATATCTCCAATCTCGCTCGATCACAGCCTCCCTGTGTATCTCCAAAGATGCTCCATTAATTGCTCCAAGTGCATCTCCAAACTTGCTCGATCACAATCTGGGAGTGCATCTCCAATCTCACTCGGTCATGGCCTCCAAGTGTACTTTCAAATACACTCGATTACCGCCTCGAAGTGCATCTCCAAAGTCGCTCGATCACAGCCTCAGAGTGTCTCTCTGAGTCCACTCAATCGACATTTCCAGGCTCTCCTTGAATTCCTCTCAAACACCCCCTGCAGCCAGTCTTGATATACCATGTGTAGATGGGTCACTATATAGATACATTGATGAGAATACAAACTGAATACATGAGTTTTAAAAATCTTTCAATGAGAAGTTGTAGCTATGATTTCCAAGCGCACACCAGCAGCGTTTACAAAGAAGATGTTGTTTTTCCCAGACAGCTCAACTGATATTCGAGGTGCTACCAGACTTGTCGCCAGCACTCCCAGACCTATTGCCGGCACTCTTCGGCTTGTCGTTGGCGCTTTCAGGTGCTCCCAGGTGCACCCAGAGTTCGCTCCGGTGCTCCAAGGTGTTCCCACACTTATCTCAATCACTCCCATGGTACTCCTGTACCTGTCATCAGAGATCCCAGTTACTCCCAAGGCCAGCCAGAATGCCCTCCTAGGGTCTGATACTCTCCTGACATTGACGCATCTAAGTTTACACTCCACATCCTCTCAGACACTCCTGGAGGCTCTCAGTGACTGAAATACATTTCGCTGATGTTCCATATGTCATCTCGTCAATGATACTCTTGAGTATCTCTGCCACTCTGCACAATGTAATTACTTGGCTTGGTACAAAGACTGAATTAAGTGCCGGATACCGCTGAGATGGAGTTTAATGGATCCCCAAACGGTGGCGACGCACTGAATTCAGTCTCTGCAACAGATGCCACTCCCATTTTTCACCAATAATCCTGGGATAGTTGCTCTGTGCCATATTCACACATTCTTCAAGGGCATTTCCCCACAAAATTGACTGTGGCAACCCCATAACAACCTTCTCACTCAGCAATTTGCATATCCCAGCTGCTGCCATCGAGGCAAAAGTCCTGCCAAGACCTATTTCATCTGCCACCAGCGCTCCTGGCTTATCTGAATCCCAAACCCATCTCCTCACATCGAACTATATTGCCCAAACCTGGTGTGCCAGAAACGTGATTTCTCGCAGGACTGGAATTGAACAGTCGTTGCCAGGGACTTGGTCTGCTTTCAATTGCCGAATCGGTCAGGCATTCAGCGACCTGATTGCCTCATCAAGGCACTCGGGTTCAAATTCGTTGTTGAATTTATTGGCAACATTATTCAATACACAACGGCTATTATCTTGATCGAGGACCTCCTCACCATCCTCCACTTGCTCCTGAACCTCCCTTGCATCTGTGTTAGTTTTCTTTCTATCCTCCATGATCACTTTCAGTTGCTCCAATGTAAGCCGGGCAGATAGGCTCATACTCCTGTGGTGCTGATATTTTTCATAGTGTTGGGTATTTCACACACAAGCAACCATTAGAACGAATATATATCGACGGAATACAATCAATTCTATTCTTTCAATCAGAGCTTACTTTATACTCAGTGTCATTCTCTTGCTGACCATCCTCCTCTCCCTCGTCTCGTCCACTCTCGTTGCAACCTTCCAATATTGATCAATAATGATTAGCTGTTGCCCAAATCTCACCTTGACACAGCTAACGGGACTAACCTTGACATGTCTAATTAAGTGCTCCGCAATCACCTTCCCTGTAACTCTCGTACTTCTGTCGAAAAATATATTCAGATTCAGTCAAAGTATCAACTTGAAAGCATTTGAAGGGCAACAGTTGTACGAAATCTGGCAATATATGAGGCCAAATATCATTTCTCTGTGTGGATATAATTCCATATACTGTGTGTCCAATTCATCCTGCTCCAAGCTGCACTTGAACGTCGATGTGAGAATGTATGGCTCATTTGGGCTGCTGTACTTGTCAACAAATTCAATCACCATGTTGCAGCTTGTCACCTCTGTATACAAGCGTTAAAGGCGATGGTGGGACATAAAGCATTTGTTGCCACTTGACACCCAGCGAATCACAATCATGAACAATTCATTTTGTCATGCTGGGGAGTTACTTCTCGCCATTTTACCCACGCGCTTGCCTGAATTCGTTCCTGTTCTTGCCTCACATTCCCTTTATCCTTGGCCTTTCTATTTCCTCGCCTCACGAATTTCACTTGCACATTTGTTCAACACATCGCAACCCACTGCGGCTTAATCCATTTAGCATGATCAAAATTATCCAATGGCAGCCAGTTCTCAAATGTCACCAAAAAATCTGCAACTGCTGTCTCCCACTGCAAGGGGGCATCTCAAAGCTGTTTCCAATGGCTCTGCCCTCAGATAATGGACCGATGCTTTTTCTCCAGAAACCCAGCCACACATACTGTCTTCGACTTGTTAAACACACTGTACTTGGCCTGCCCTATCGTTTTGGCAAATTGCTTCAAGTAGAACTCTGTTTGCTTCAGGATGATTGGTGGATTGCGATGTGTACTGCCCAAGTCTGACAAATCATTGTTCATATGATCTACATCATATTCCTAATAGCATATCTCCGGCAATGGGGGCAGGTCAGTGATCCTTACGACATCTGTTTTCTGTGGTTGCGCGGGCAGCTGAAATGCTTTCTTTGCAAGGCTATTGGGTCTTCATGCAGGCACACTGGAAGAAGGTTCAGGTCGAGGATTAGGGCTGGACGATGGTGGATGATTGACTGGATTGTTTTCCAGAGTTCTTGGAGGTACTCTTGGTGCGCCTGGAGGAAATGGCCCTTGTCCTTATATCTATGGAGGGGGGAACATTTGAGACCCGCCATAACCACCTTAGTGGTGGAGGTCATATCCTTGCCACTGTGGCCCATACCTTGAATATTCTTCACTTGCGCTGGTGGTTGGTAGCGAACTGTGTGACATGTTGAAAGGACAATGGTGATAAAACTGCTGAGTGCCAGGAAATGACTGCTGTGAAGGGGGGTAACCATACCCATGCAGTGGGTGATATTGATTGGTTTGATTCCCAACTCAACTGTCTTTCAGAGTGGCAGTTCATCAACTGATGTCTGATAATTCTGAATTGTTTTCACGGTGTTGTTGTCTGCCAAATAGGCAACCCGGTGGAGCCATATTCACTGTCTTTGGTGGAGATCTGATCATCAACATGGTCTATGAATAAACATTGTGGTAAACTACTATAGATGCGAGATGTGATATAGACTATGTCAGAGTATGGTTCAATATATTGCAGGTAGCTGTGATCTTTGGCGGAATGAAGGGCATCATATATCCCATTCTGTTGTCATGATCTGTGGTGTTTCACTACACCTGTGATCCATAAAACCAACCCAGCTGAAAAACAGAATCATTAATCGTGCACATCCTGCCTTTCTTCGTTATGAGCTCGAATTCATATACTACGATGTTGGATAGCTGCTCATCTTTGTTCAATTCAATGACTTTGCAGGTCATAGATGGGATATTATATGATATCTCCAGGAACCCAAAAAGAACTATATCCAGCATAAAGGTTAGCATGACTAGCAATGTTACACAGAAGTTGTGTTTGTACAACCTTGCAACCTTGTTAAATAGAAGGCCTGTGAGCAGAGGAACAACAGTGCTTGCTTCTTATTGAGCTCGTTGTCTAAACATCATTGTTCCCCTCAGGATCCATGCTCCAGTCGATGATCATTACTGAAGCAACCATCCCACCAATCTATCAGTTCTTGAAAATTTTCGCTTGGGCATACAGCTAGCTAGTGAACTCACCTATTCATTGTATTACAATGATCTACCTACATCATCAGGTGCTTGGATGCTCAATTGTAGGTACAACTTACAATACCGCAGTGACGTACTATAAGACCCATTGTGAGAATTGCAGTGATGACAATAGAAAAATTCTCTTCTCTGTGAACAACTTTCAGCAGACGATGTGCATGATTATTGGGCAGGATGTGATACATATATCCTGGTATATCAAAAAAGCTGATTGAAAGATGACTATATTTTACCCCTCCCCTGCATTCCAGGTGGTGCAATGCGGCTGTGAATGCGATACACTAAGCTGAGTCAGCTCACTTTCAAATCAATATCCCTGAGGCTCTCAATAACACCCTGCACCATCATAAAGATTCAACCGAATACTGGTTCACTCAACACTTCGCCAATACAGTCGATACTTGCCGGAACTAAGTCAACCCACTATCTGCAAGAAAGAATTTGTCAACCAGAACTGATTCGAGGATCACTATAAATAATATCACACGATATTGATATATGACAGGCTATTACCGGCCAGGATTTTACCTCCTGCAAGCTGGGATCGCCCCCAGCATTCATGGTTCAACTTGAGTTGGAGCACCTCACTGTCCATTGGTCAGCTAGTCAACTAATGATCTACTCATAGACAATGTACCGGGTGCACGACAACCTGAAGATACTCCCAACAAAGAATCTGTAGACCCTCAGAAGGCTGATTTGACATGTACCCCTGATTGAACAAAGACAAAGGCTCATAGGCAGGTAGTTGGAGTGGAAAATGTGGGGGTGAAAGCATACAGCAAACCAACTGGATTGTACAACAAGCATCGCAAGTACTCAGAACAAACGAATCCATGGCATCCATTTCAGTCAGCACATGACATTCGACAAGCTGAATTGATTAGCTAGCAAACCAAAATGTGGATACATCAAGGGGCCAGTCATGGACTTGAAAACTTCGTAATCGATTCTTTCCAGTCCTAAGAGGACCCGTGAAAGGTCCCCTCTCAACTCGATTTCGGGCTCAGTGATGATAGTTGGATTGATGATCATTCACATATCTTTGGAACATTATACTATATGGATATTTTCAAATGTATACAGTACCTTTTGGCCGCTGTCCCCACTTCTGAATCTTGACATAACTGGTTCCAGCTTGAAATGGAATTGTGCTGATGGATTCCAGAGACAATGTTATCCTCTTTTGGCTGCCTGGGTTGGGGATTATCCAGAACAAGTCATGGTTGCTCAAATCTCCATTGGTTCATGCCCAATGTGGGAAGATCCTAAAGGTGCGCCGATGGGCCATTCCACTTTTCGACCACTTGATAATTCAAGATATCAGCATCTTTCCTCACAGCTTCTGGAGGTAACTAATGTGAATGGTTGCAACATCTTGGTGTTCATCCAATCCGGAAGCAGTTCTAGCAATACACTCTCTGCAGTGTCTACCGACTTTGGCGGCCTGATGAATTGCATCAGCTGCTCTTGTGTTCAGTTAGAGACTTATTGTACTGGCTGCTCAAATACGCGAAAGCTAGAAATGTCAAGGATCAATTTGACACTCAATTCACATCAGTACCACCATATCTGGGCCTCCAGCGCTTCTCTACACCAGTTGGTTTGTTGAACAGCAGCTCCTGGCGGGTAAAAGAGATTCTGGGCATGATCATAACACTGGCAGAGAATTGTGCTCCAATTCTTGACTGCTCCAAGGATGATGGGAAAACTGCAGCAGAAACTGCCTCTAATGAAACAGTAATGGGAGCAGTGCCGGCATTTTGTCAATTCTCTCTACTTGTTAGCCCACAAAATCACTCTAATCTATCCCTCACAGCACAAGATAATGCACTGACGTGATTTTACCAGAAGAAGGGTGCTTTTGGAGAACAGAAAATATCAAAGTCTGTGGAGGCCAAAGTGGATGAACAATTGGCAATGGAATCCCATCAGGTATGAAAACAACAGATTCATAAAATCAATGCCGCAATGGAGGTACAGGTTTACAGGGCTGAAAATGTTACTACCAGAACCAGAAGGCAATTTCAGGTGTGCCCGACTAGGGCCCAACATGTTGCAATGAAATGGTCAGATGCTGATGGACCGCAGGCAACAGACTGATTGGAGCGCCAAATCAATCAGGTGACACCTGTCAAACAGAAGCATTTCGATAAATCATTCCATCATCATGATCAACAACTATTGCATGAAGCTGGGACTAAGCCAACTGGTTTTAGAAGCGCATTCACCAAGAAACTTGCCCAAATGACATCTGCTGCAGAAGAAGAAGTTTATGGAGGGGCAAACATGAGTGCCAACAAGCCTGTGGAAAATAAAGTCCGTCTATCCGATGCTGAGTCTGCACCCACCACCTGGAGTTTCGCTGATAGGGATCGCGTTATGAATCAGCTGGAGAGAGAGAATTAAGGTATCACTTCGAATTAGCAGATGCAGTTCACGAAGGAATTATCTATCCACTGAATGTAGTTTGAAGCTTGATGGCTGGCATTTGGCGTTTAGGGGCTCCAGAATGCATTCGTTCAGCAGGTCATTCATTTTGGATATTCTATGATGCATCTCGAGAGTCTTATATGACAATCATTTTGCTGACTGCATTCTGGCGACTATTTCACCAACGATATTACTGAATGGCTACATATCAGCAATATGGAAAAGGCATATCGAACAATCAATACAGTCAATAATAATCGACAGATTCCCAAGCACAATGACTGGTGTATCGGTCCTGACTTGATGGAGGAGACACTGTCGTATCTTGCCCATCAAGGCCGGTATGATATTGACTCTGGAAAGGTTTTCACCTTATTATCTGCTACAGATAAACGGCAAAATACTGGTAGAGCCCATCTGCCACACCGGCAGCATTTTCATGAAGAGCCATTTTACCACCCTGTACCACCACAGGTACATCATTTGAGAGAAACTCATATCCGCGGAGTGTGGAGAGGTATCAACATAATCTCACTCTGAGATGCATCAGATGATTTCGGAGTTCCCAACTTTGGATATCTATTCCGTGCACAATGTGAAGAGGACTGGGGACATGATGTTTGTGGACTGGTGCTTGGATATGATCACAATGTACTCATAGACAGTACATTTCTTAAACTTCAGAATGAGCGGTTGTACTATCATCAACCATTTCACAGCCCTACATTGGCTGAATGTCTGGGACGTAATTGCAAGGTACAATATACCGATGCTAACCATTGGATGATGCCTGAATCTCATCGCATGTGGGTCCCATATATGGAAAGTGACCTCAAACAGACCTTCAAAGGCTTCATTCCTTCTCATTCTGTATTATACGTTGGCTGAACTCCACCGAATAAGATACTCCAGTTTCAGGAGCGCCTACCCGCCAGAAATATGATGTTGACCTTTTCTAAGAGGAGCAAGAAGATATCACTATAGATATTACATCCTCAAGCTCAAGAATATGTGGTAGTGATTCCAACAAAGTAGAATGATCAGCATGGTTGGGCTGATTGTGTTGACAGGTTCATCTGGGTTGTCAAACAGACTGATAAGATGCATATTGTACTTGTCAGAGCAATTGTTGGACTGGCACATTTTGTGTGAGATAATGCTGCATCAGATAGAATCGATAGCGTATGGCTTGTATATAATCATGTGGATTCAAGTACTGACTGGACTGTACATTAAGTTACAATGCCTGAATCAAAGTGTGCAAGAGGAAGATTGCTAATCAAACTGTACTATTTGACATGAACATGATAATAATCACTCCCGGAGGGTATGGCTCCAGGTTCAAAGTGCACCAGAATGGTATTGGAGACCTGGCCAATACTCTCAATAGCTCTGAAATTTGCACATTCTAATGGTTTGATTTCGTAGCATTCTGAAGACAACTATACACTCTTCAGGAAATTCTAGTATTGTGTTCCACAACTTCTGGAGCATTGAGAAGCACCGGTAAAGTAGTCTCTAAGCACCTCACAGCACATCACTTTGCATTCAGCCTATCTGGGAGCATCTGGAAGCATTTGGAAGGATCAGTGGCATCAGCAACAAATCTAGTTTCCGTCTGAAACACCCGGGTGTTCTGGACGGCTCTGACGGCTCTGACAGAACCTCGTACCCTCTGACAGAGAATTACACGCTTCCTATCGCCCAGGCGACGGGTCGCGTTGCATAGCAGAGCACCTGGGAGCGCCGGCGACAAACCTGTGAGCGTCTGGGAGCACCTTGAATCACAGTAGAGCACCTCGAATCACAGTAGAGCACCTCGAATCACAGGAGAGCATTCTGGGAAAAACAACATCTTCTTTGGGAACGCTGCTATTGCGCCTGGAACTCATAGCTACTACTAATTGTGCAACGATTTTTAAAACTCATGTATTCAGGTTGTATTCTCATCTATGTATCTATGTATCTATATAGCTACCAATCTACAACTCAGAGATACACTCCGAGGCCGTGATCGAGCGAGTTTGGAGATG
>Ga0307512_10000567_pt1 | contig 54762 bp, 54 predicted proteins | sample 14_EM_MG_FD_200267 | JGI IMG/M metagenome (GOLD analysis project Ga0307512, IMG submission 200267) | Populus trichocarpa ectomycorrhiza microbial communities from riparian zone in the Pacific Northwest, United States - 14_EM | ecosystem: Host-associated > Plants > Roots > Unclassified | place...
CCCCCACTCTTCATCTCTATAGCTAAGATCCCGCCTCGTTATATCGAAGTCGACTTTCATACTCTCATTCACCAAGGCATATGTTCTAGTAATCGTCGCAATGTCTCACTCAGAGGAGGATATTATTTAGGGGTTAAAGGATGTTAATCCATAATGACTTCAATAATGCACCCACTCTTAGAACTATATACAAAACCTGAATAAAGGCAGCCCCAAACTAATAGATAACACCGGCGACGATCTAATAACTCCTGTTTGTCTCATGTCAACCTAACTCTTACTCGTACGACAACAACGATAACTACTTAAAGCTCTCAGTGAGTAGCTCCTACTAACTTTACAGCTCACCAATGCCCAATACAAGTCCGCCTCCAATTCTATCACTTTTACCCTTATGTTCATTCAGAATTCCAAAACGTATCGCCACCTCCGTAACTGTCACCAAGATACTAAGCAAAATGAGCCAAATAATTATCCACGTGATTCTGCTCATGTTACTATCTGCAATTGAATCTGTCAAGATATCTGCCAAGTCTAAAAACACGCCGCAGCGACTATTCAGTACCGTCACCCTGGGTTGAATCTCTAAGTACTCCCTCACTGCAATATACAGGGGATGCAGTGCTGGCTCTGCCCAGAAAAACTCCGGTACATCCAAGACATTGGAGGAGAGGTTGACGTCTACACGAAGACGGAAAAGACGTCCAGTCATTTTGATGACTTCTTCGCGCTTCATACCCAGGGTTCCCGTGAATGCGAGCTTCTTGGGAATGTGCTCGACGCCGGCCATGGTTGTGTTCATGCTTTCTTCGAAGCGGCACAGTTTTGTGGATTGGGCTATTGCGTGCGAAATAGCGAGTTTTATCATTATGTCGCCGGAGCGGAGAGTAATCATATCATTATAGATCTGTGATCTTATCAATACCGAATATCTCGCGTTAGGATAAAAGGGAGTCATTACTCTAGGAGATCTCGTTTTTTCGGAGTACTCAAAGTGGAACTCCTCACTCTCAAAGTCCTCCTCCCGCATCGGCCCAGAGATAAGAGGATTGGTTTTTCCTGGGGCAAACGTCAGATCGGCAAGGATATCCTTTTCCTGTCTCTCCGTGAAATTCCAGAAAACAACAACTCCATAGCTGAAGATGAACATTTCTGCCACCCCTTTCATGTCCATGACGCTGTGGTGGTCTCTTGGGCTCTCCGGTCGCTGGCGGTGCTCGTTGTCCGGACTGTCTCCTGAGGGACCATCGCTCCTATCCCCATTTTGCGGCGATTTCCCGCGGTCATCTCTCTCAACCGAGTCCCTTCGGTCTCTGTCTCTGTACTCGTCGTCAAAGTATCCTTCATGATAGCTCCTCTGCTCCGAGCGCTCAATCTCAACATCCAATACCGGTTTGCCACCTGGATTTTTTAGCGCGGGAGAGCTTCGAAGGCGAATCCCCTCTCCACCAGTCAGGAGTGGTAGGTGGTACGCCACATAAAGACATTCATCATATAGTTTTGTCCTGGCGCAATGCACCTCCCTTAAAAACTTTGATGCATTCTTAAGACGATAAGCATCCGCGGTGCAATACGCTGTTACTCTGGAGAACTTCTCTGCGCGGCGGTTCTTAGGTAATCGCTCCGCATAGCTCTTTCTTGGAGGTAATTGTCCGGCTGTTTCATCTCCTTCTTCGGGGCTTTGTCGGGTGTCCTCCTCATCGTCTCTTAGAGGGCCTTCGTCTTCTTCTTCCTGGTAATCCCATCGCCCTTCTTCTTCCTCAGTTTCAGGAATGAGCACTAGCTTTTCGGAGACTTTGGAAGAACGTGAGGGGAGGGTTTGGCCTTGGTTGACAACACGCCTGGGGTTGACGGGACGCGGCGGTGGAGCCCGGAATGAGTGCGACTGAGGGGCGTGTGAGTGGTGGAGGTAGGGAGAGGCGCCGCCACGAGTTTGACCGGACGGGATCTCGGACGTCCCTCGTAGAATGGAATCTACAGAGACAGAGCGGACACCCGACTGAGAACTGCTAGCAGCGGAGCTGGCAGATTCCCTGGGATTATATGATGGGGAGCGCCGAGGGGGAGGGCGGGACTTTGTTGCGTTATCGCGAGCATCGGTGACCTAGATATGTGAGATTTTAAGGTTCAGTGAAAAAGACGGAGGAGCGATAGAGGTACCAGGACAGTAGCTCGCCGCTTTGGTGGAGGTGGCGGTGAAGGCGGAGGTGGGGGTGGCATTGTAAGTACGGGGGATTGTCGTTTGTGCGGTCGTGCTGCGATAGTGTTGGATAATGGTGATGTTAGCTTGGAATTCCGACGTTTTGGAGTTTCGCGAATTGTTGCAGCTAGTTAGCTGCACAAGCAAGAGCTTGTGATGACGTTTAGGCTGGTTAAGGCTAAGTGATTAAATAGATTAGTGGGCAGGGTTGTGACAACATGCAACATGCAACATGCAACTTGAACCTAGAACTGTTCCTCTCCTCCACTTTTGCCCTCCGAACAGCCTACACTACACTGCAGCAACAAACGATGTCAATGGCGGCCGAAAAATCATCTCCGGCAATTGCACCTTCAGCCGCCGCTCCATCACCTCTCCCGTCTCGAAACCCTCTCCCACTCTCCGCTTCCCAGGAAGGCCAGGTCCGTGACCGCTACTATGCCCGTGTCCGAGGGTTATGTGCTGAAGAGATACGACGTTAGCATCTCCTACTGGCCTCTGCCACTGTCCATACATTCCGACTTCTACAAACTGACAATTATTCGTGATGTAGTCTTTGCAGAATGTGCTCGTGGTCGAACGGTCACTGCAACTTGGGCGTGTCGTACAGAGCGGGGGAAAATGAACAAATGCATGGTTGCTAATGCAACACAAGAGAACCACGATGTTGCTCGGGAGGAGTGGTTCCGGCAGAGAATGGAGAAGAAGAAGTTAAAGCACTTGGAGGAATCTGCGGTAGAAGTGATTAAGGGACGACAGAGGGAGGGCGACACTCCCGCTGCGAAGCGGGCGGGTGTCTGATCTCGTTGACGACGATCGCTCGCACACCAGACCCTTCGACAAACGGACGATTGAAATGAATCTATGGAATTGTGGGCGAGGGTAAGTATTGTAAAATATAAATGGCGTTGATGCTGAATTTATGCACTTGGCTTCAATTGTGTTTACTAGAAGTCCCCTGTATGTTAATAAGATGTATAAAGCTGGAACCACCAGGAACTGCGACAATGTCTAGAGGTAATTAGAGTAACAAAAGGTTGTTCCATTACTTTGAACTGATATTAACACAAAGCGCCCGAAACTCCATAAAGGGATAAGAATGATAACCATCACATCATGACAACACCTCGTACATGGTCAAACAATGCAAACCTGTGTACAGGGAAAGAGAAACCGGATATCGATACTCCGTAAGTCCTAGTCAAATCTATGCATCCACCATGTTGCTATCGACATCGCCGAAAAGATCTTCCACCTCCATATTGTCGTTGCCTTCTTCAGTCCTGGTATCAATGCCTACACCGCCCATCCCGATAATTGGACCCATTCCCATTCCCACTCCATCATCCTCCTCGTCATCATCTTCATCCATAAAGTCATCGCCACCCTCCTTAAGATCCCAGTTGACACCGGTCAAACAGTATTTCTCCGGTGGCAGTCGAACTCCATATTCCGGCCCAACAGTCGGTAGAGCTACGCGATTCCTTTCTTGCGCAATATCTAATAGAAATTCTTTTGGCAGTGATGTGTTGAATTGGTGATTGACCCTGCTGGCAATCGACATTCTGAGGTCATTGTTGTTGATAGTGGCTGGGGGGTTTTGAGAGCCAGTGTTCGGGGTGCCATTGATGGCGTCGGAGAAGAGTAACGCATCCTGTAGAACTCCAGAGGTGTAGCGATAGGCAAAGTCCATCAGCATCAACGGTACACGCTCTTGGTATGCGGTAACGCCCATGCTAGCAAGGACGAGATGAATGAGGCGGGCATCACGAGGTTTCCGAGCACCAGCGTCGGCGGGTGATGAAGGACTGGACTTGGAATCGGCCGGAGCTGCTGTCGCGGTGACGGTTGCGGCGTCTGGAGCTGCAGATGAAGAGGTGGGAGGATCGGAAGCGCCGTTATTCTGAGAATTAGTCATGATGGTGTTGTTGGAGTTGTTGCTGCGGGAGTGCGGAAGTGTGGGCGTGCTGGAGTTCGTGTATTGATTGGAGCGCGCGCAGGCAAGGTGCATTCGGATGTGCTTCGTCACGTGTGGGCCCCACCAACCCCGCCACTGTCTCTTGACTCTTCGACTCAGGCGGATCTCTTCGCTGAAACCTTCAAAAACTACTCTCGACAGCTGAAGTCTCTTCTCAAGCTCCCGATATGGCGCTCCCATTTTTAGTTGCCATTGACATCTTAAATCAGACATCTACCGGCTTGTCCGCTGAAGACCTTTCACGACTGGGCAATGCCTATCTCACCGTAACACCTGCGGATGTAGATGATACCATATCTTACATCTTTTCAAATTTCAGTCATTACTCGATTTCCGTCAACGTTACCGCTCTCACCGACAATGCCCTCATAATGTCATTATTAGATGCGGGTGCTGCCAGAGTCTTTGTGAATCAAGATCAACTGCAGGCACTACAAGAAACCGTCGACGATTCTCGCCTCGCCCTAACGCTTACATCAGAGGTACATAGCAAGGAGAGGATTATCGACGCAATCGCCAATACTTCAGTTGGGATCTACGCCCACCGGGTAACTAATGTTGACTTCATTACTGGGTGGTTACAGGAGTATGGAACCACCGATAGGCCACCAGTGTTCGTGTCTTTCGGTGTACCACCGACTCTTGAGACTGCTGTGGCTATTGGCAAACTCGCCGCCACTCCCATTATATCTCGCGAATTTTTGACAACCGATCCCCAAAAGAACCCGGACCACCTTCCTGTCGCAGAAATCTTTACGGCAAGTATCACATCGGACAGAGCAGATAAACTCATCTCAACGATAGTGGTAGACGAGCAGGGTGTTGCGCTGGGACTTGTTTACTCATCACCGGAATCGGTCAAGGAAAGTCTGAGGACTGGAACTGGAGTGTACCAGAGTCGGAAGCGAGGGCTTTGGTACAAGGGCGCCACAAGTGGGGCTGTTCAGGAGCTTGTCAGGATCGGTGCGGACTGTGATCAAGACTGTTTGAGGTTTTTCGTTAAGCAGAAGGGCGTTGGTGAGGCTACAGCCCACTCGAGATGCTAGATAGGCATGCAAGAACTGACCATGCTATTGGATAGGCTTCTGTCACTTGGAAACCGCAACATGTTTTGGCAAGTACGCAGGTCTTCCAAAACTTCAACAAACACTGCAATCACGGAAAGAATCCGCACCCGCAGGTTCTTATACTGCCAGGTTATTCTCAGATGAGAAGCTTCTTCGAGCGAAGATCATGGAAGAGGCGGAGGAACTTTGCGATGCCACCACTAGGGAAAATATTGCCTTTGAGGCGGCTGATCTTATCTATTTTGCTCTCACTAAGTGCATCAGTGCTGGAGTCACTCTTGCCGATGTAGAGCGTAGTCTTGATGCGAAGAGCTTGAAAGTAAAGAGAAGACAAGGTGATGCTAAGGGCAAGTGGGCAGAAAAGGAAGGAGTCACCACTTCTTCGAAGGCCGAAAACGAGAGTGTTAAAGTCGTTCCCGGAGCTGTGAAGCCGGTCACCGAGCAAAAGGATGGCAGAATCCAGATGAAGCGCTTCGATGCATCTGCAGCAACTCCTGCACAGCTGGACGAGATCCTTAAGCGACCTGCTCAGAAGACTAATGATATAATGGGAATAGTAACGCCAATTGTCAACGACGTAAGGACCCGTGGAGATGCAGCACTGTTGGATTTAGCTGCCAAGTTCGACAAAGCAACTGGGCTTAAGTCGCCTGTCCTTAAGGCACCGTATGCACCAGAGCTTATGCAACTTGATGCAGCCACTATTGAAGCCATCGATGTCTCCTTTGAAAATATCCGCAAGTTCCATGAGGGACAAAAAGAAGACCAGCCGCTCATCGTCGAAACTATGCCAGGTGTTCGGTGCTCGCGGTTCGTGCGAGCTATCGAGCGGGTGGGCTGTTATATTCCCGGTGGAACCGCAGTGCTTCCGTCCACTGCACTAATGCTGGGTGTGCCAGCTCTTGTGGCTGGGTGCAAAAAAATAGTGTTTGCTTCTCCTCCCCGGCCAGACGGAAGCTGTACTCCAGAGATCGTTTACGTTGCCCACAAAGTCGGTGCTGAGGCTATTGTTCTTGCAGGTGGTGCCCAAGCGGTTGCTGCGCTTGCCTATGGAACTGAGAGCATCCCGAAAGTTGACAAGATACTCGGGCCAGGAAACCAGTTTGTCACTGCCGGAAAGATGTTGGTCAGCAACGACACCAGTGCCGGCATAAGCATCGACATGCCCGCAGGTCCTTCTGAAGTTCTGGTTGTGGCAGACTCGGAAGCAAACCCAGCTTTTGTGGCCTCAGACTTGCTTTCACAGGCCGAGCACGGTGTTGACTCACAGGTTATCTTGATTGCTGTGGATCTTACGGAAGAGCAGTTGAAGGCAATCGAGAACGAAGTCCACAACCAGGCGATGAAGTTGCCGCGTGTAGACATCGTTAGAGGAGCCATCACCCACTCCGTCACCTTGCAAAGCAAGACGATCGAGGAAGCTATCCGATTAAGCAACGTGTATGCGCCAGAACATCTTATCCTGCAGGTCAGAAATGCCAGTAAGGTGGTTGATTTGGTGGAGCATGCGGGAAGTATATTTGTGGGACCTTGGACGCCGGAGAGCGTTGGTGATTACAGTGCTGGTGTCAACCACTCTTTGCGTATGTTTGTCTACTGTTTACTGTTTACTGTCGAAATGTCGCTGACATTATAGCTACCTACGGTTACGCACGTCAATACTCGGGCGTAAATTTAGGAACATATCTCAAGCATGTTACGTCGAGCGAGTTGACGGAGGAGGGACTGAGGAACGTGAGTGTGGCGGTGATGCAGTTGGCAAAAGTTGAGGAGTTAGAGGCGCACAGAAGGGCTGTTGAGATAAGGTTGGAATTTGCTGATGGAAAGAAATAGGGAAGGGGTATTGCGGTATTTTGAGGTTTAGGTCATGATATCTTTTCTGCTTGGTGATACTGGCAAATACTGTACCTCTAAACCCGGTAACAAGAGAGAACATTATGCCGAGTTTAATTGTGTTCTACTGAACGAGATGGGTCGAGGGTCTTGAAGTGAGGCACAACTGGTGTGGCTTGTGGCGCTTGTTGAACATATACAGCCATCCGAATCCTATTAAAACTCAACGCCGTCTTTCCTCTTGTTACTGGGTTTATACGGTACTTTGCCCTCTCAAAATTATTTTACGAAGTCTTCTTTAACTACTTGGATCCAATTGGCCAGTTCCGAGGTCATACCATAGAGATTACCTGTTCTTAGCGAATTTGCCAGTATCACAGCTGCGGGAGATACAAATTACGGTTATCTCCTACTCTAAGATTCCCGGAGTCAACGTACTTCCTATGTGTCCTTTCTCACGCACCTCTTCTGATGTCACTTGGAAGGATGCCAAGTGTTTAAGTTCCTCTAGAGCATTGCACATGCAAGAATACAAGAGCACCCGATGCAAGGGGGATCAACACAGTCAGTGTTGGTTTGAAAAGATCTTTAGGATTTCAGTGATGGCAAACTTGGGTTTGTACCCTTGTTTGAGGCCAATTTCCGATAGTTATGCCAGTCTAGATACGCAGGTAATTCATGTGTTGCTAGTAGATTGGAACGGTCTGTGTTTTGATTAGTTCGAATTCAGGGACTGGTTGAAGAATGTCTGCTAGCGGGTCTTCGAAATACCCCAAGTTTTCCTATAGAATAGTTTCTCGAGAAACCTAGTTACACTATTAATCGCAGTCTTACCAGTTCAGTAAGGACCATGAATAGGCATAATAAGCAACTTAGTTCAGCTCAAATACACGCGTATCTTCCGCTGCCGGAAGAAGCGCTAGGCCTCGGTGCATATGCGAGATCTGCTTCACGTTGACTTTTATGAAGTTCAACGCAGCGCCAAATTTCTCTATTCTTCACTTCTTTTCACGTGGCAGTGAATGTCATACTAAGGACATTCGGCGGCAACCTCGTACTTTTTTTCCAGTTGCACTAGGCGAGATTCCAAAATGCGAGGTCATTGTCCCAGTGTGGTGCATCATCTGGATTTCATGGCGTCCTGTTAAAATTAATAGTTTAGACTTTGATGAGCAGCACGATTGGCCCTTGAAATGCTATCGAACGTTATATTATGGGCGGACTGATGAAATTTGAGAACTACAAAAGGCGACGATAATACAGGTGCTTACCGAGAACTTTTGAATCTCGGCGGGAGTTGAATGGTCATGAACATTGGGAGATGAGCCTGTATTGACTACAATCCTCACCTCATAGTTCTGTAAGCTACTGTGAGCCTCTGGCTGGTGTTAGAACTGTGAGCATGGTACCAGACACCTAAAACCAGGTGTAACTAAGTATATCCGTTGACTTAATACATCTACTCTATCAACTATTAAGGGAATCTTAGGACACATAAGCCATGTGAAAGCAACTTCTCGCATATTCTCAGGCATTTTAACAGGCGTTAAGGCTGTCGGTGGGCTGAAAGTTAATCCACGCATCAGTAAATGTCACTCGCTGATCATTCTGGAGAGAACATATTATTGTTACCCGTCATCTGGTTCTAGGTGTCCACATGTGCAAGCTCGCTCCGCTCTCCCTTTAGCACTGAAGTGTGAATGAGCAAGTTGGCTAGGCAAAAAAGTCTTGGCACAAAAGTAGGAGACAAAGAGCCAATATAAAAACAGAAAGAGGAGGGGGGTCATATGGTGGGAACCTCATAATATGGCAATATATGGGTGTGCAATGATGGGTAAGAGGTGAAAAGCAAGTCACATCAACGCAAAAGTGAAGGCAGTCAAAATTTCTCACAAGGGGCAAGTGATCACCAAAGTATTGTACAATCATGATGAAGGCAGGGTAACACACATATAAAAAGAAAAAGTAGGGTAGGGTAACAGATGTATTTCCCCCCAAGGCCCTGTCGGCCTAATAAGAAGTAGTTTTGCTCCACAGGTCTTGTCAGTCACGTGACTCGAATCGATTTACCTTGATTGGAGATAAACAAGTTCCATGGATATTGAATGAAGTGACCGGACAGTGAACAATGCAGCAGCAGTAGGAGTAGTAGGAGGAGCAAGTGTCATGGGTAGAAGTTAGTTTGCTGGAAGAGGAGGGGTGAGTCCTATGATATCGCGTGTGCGACGACCTGATGGCCGAGAGCAAGAAAACCGAGTAATGTGTGTGGAGACATATACATTTAAAAGAGTAGAGCCGGGTAACGAAAGCCGGGTAACGCGAAATTGAGAAATTTACGTCGCTAATACCCTGAAATAAACTTCAGAGCACCATATGTTTGTATCCAACGCTGCTCGCTTACCGTCTTACTCAACATCCCCGAATCCACAACAAACAACACAATCATCATGTCTTTCCTCACGTTGGTTGCCCTTGCTGTTAGCTCATGGAAGGTTATTTAGTATTTACTCCTTGTTCGGGACATCTTCACTCTCCTCGCGATACTCCTCCGTGCTTTCAATGCGGTCCTCACGGCTTTCTTCGGCGAGCCTCTGCAGAGTGCCGCCATTTCAGTTTTGCAAGGCCCTCGTATCAATCAGGCTGCCCGGGCGGTTCTTCGGGATGGAATGGAATCGTATACCAGTGCGATGAAGGGACTCACTGCCAGGTTGGTTCAGCTTCGCACCGATGGGAAGGAGGAAACGCGCTTCGGGCACCAGCCCAAGAAATTTGCACTGTTTTTGGGGATCCTGATTACAACTGTCGTAAAAGAACTCTCTTTTGGTCTGAATGTCAAAAATTATTATGGAAGCCTCAAACTCAACTTCCAGGTTGAGGGCAGTGTCCCTAAGCGGCCCGGCCACGATATCGCCAGCCGTCAATAGCCTAAAGCTTGCTGACCAGTTCCTCCCCGACCACCTTATCCAGCAAGAAGCCCTCAAATTCATCTTACATGAGCGTCCAAAGGCGATCGCGCACGAGGAACTAGAGAAGGAGGTGGAATCATTGGCGGCGGAGCCGACTCGGGCGAACAACATGGTCGAGGAGAGTAAGAAGCAGGCGCAGGCGTCCACGAGAGAGGCTAAGGAACTAAAAAATAAAGCGAAAGCACTGGAGATGGAGCTAATCGGTGCCGAAAGCGAGGTTCAGGACAGCAGGAAGGAGCTTGAGATGGCGAATTAGGACAAAGAAGTTGCCAAGGAGGTAGAGCTCTATAAAGAGAACGTCGAACTCCGGCAGAAGGGCACGGTGCTGATTGTGGAAGTCGCGAAGGAGCAGCTCATGGAGGAGCAAGCTCTGCTTAGGATGTTATTGAAGCAGTAGGTGCGAAAAATGAGGTTACAGCTACATAATTATGAATGCACGTACCGTAATGCTTGCAGTTTCTTGAAGACACAGTAGACTAACGGCATGTATAGTGACAGCATGTACATACTAAATACTAAGTACTAAGTACTAAGTACTATCCTAGGATTTCTCCGTACTCAGTTTGGGAGGTTATGTTCTCAAAACAAAGTACTGGGATGAAATTTCATAGTCTACTGGTTCCTATCTCCCTGAATGAGGGTCAGATGGCCAGATTTTATCGATGTGTCTTTGATATGACGTGTAGATCGTCTCCCCCTCCCCAAACCCGTCACTCGACTCGTATCTACCACCTCCTTTTCACTTCAACCCCCGTCCAAAACTCACCATCCTATTCTTTCTTGATACCCGCTAGCATAACCTCACCCATCACCTTACTCTTACACCTACGTAAGTCCTACTCTATTCATGCCGTCTAATTCCTTCCTTCTTTCGAACTTCCCCACTAAACACTTGTGTTTTCGAAGTTCTTACTGACAGTTCGAATAGAATTTGCGAGTCTTCTCTTGTACCCTTCCTGGTAGTCATTTAGGATCAATGACAATCGATGCTCCAAGGTGATACCTATACGTCTATCTTCAAGACCTTACTATCGTCGCAGCTCGAAGGAATTATGGATACTGAAGCTAGAGAAACTCGCGAACGATATGTCCAATGGGAAAAGAAAAGGCGAGAAGATGCAAGGCTTACAGCAGCAAGAACTTCGAAGAAAGCTAAGATGAAGAAGGCTAGTGATGTTCTCGCGAAGAAGATTGAACAAATGGCGACGAAGAAATCAACGACTGGATCGAGTTTAGCCGCACTCAATGAAAACCAGGAGCGGGATAGTGTTTCCGGAGATTCGTCGACCCACAATTACGGAGAGGGGAACCGAGGCGTTGGAGATCGTGACGCTACAGGAAGAGACGACCGGTCGAGACGCGTCGTTTGTGGGTAAACTAGAAAAAGAGGAAGAGGATATTTGCCACGATGAGAGGAGCGTTGAGGAGGATCAGAATGTGGACCGGAGAAGCGAGGTGAGAGGAAGTCAAAGACAAGGCTGGCGAAAGCCCAAATATCAATTGCAGGGGTGATATCATGTGCATTGGAGCCCATTTCAAGGTTATGGGAGCCCGTTTCAGATCCTCTTCCACCAGAAAATACGAAACAGGGGTTTAACTGAAAAGGGAAGGGACTAACTGGGACAGGAATTTGCCATAACAGACTCGGGCTTTGCTATGCCCACTATGAGCAATGAAGTAATTGGATTGAAATTATAAAGAATATGTTAAAAAACAGACATGGAGTGTTCACATTTCATGTGGGGGAGCACAAATTCATTACATTGCAATGGATATCATATTCACAAACCTACAAGAGGCAATGTAGTGGCTAGGTGACTGTTGCATGTGGAGTTCTCAGTTGAGTGACTGCATCCGGGAGCAGAGGTTCAAATACAGAGGCACACAAACAATCACTCGTCAGTTTGTCAACCCTCCCAATCAAGTAATCGTTTGGCATATTGGCTATTAACTATCCATGAAGTAAACTTCGTTAGTCTCGGACCGCGCGCCAGCAGTAGTACGAGACTAAAACTTCATAGAGTACTTAAGCACTAGTCGCTAAAAACAAAAGTCTCCGGATGCCCTGATTGATTGCAGTAAGTATGCACATACCCATTATTCGGAAATTATCTTACCATTAGAGGTAATAACAATGCTAAATCTAGAATGGAAGCAATCATATATGGTTATGTCCATCAATGATTGGCCTCGTACCCCAGCCCTTGATTTCACGTGATTTTACACTAACCGAAATGGTGAGTCTGATCCAAATTGAGATTGTGAAAAAAGTGAGGTGAAAGGGCCTGGAGACATCACTCCACCAAAAATTCAAATTACCTCCAGAGAGCTGAGCTTTTGGGGGGGTATTAGTTTGCACCTACCTGAGTCAATGCCGAGCATTTTTTAAAGAATTCCACCACATGGGCACTTGCTACAGCCTTAATACAGATTATTGCTAGCTTGACCCAGTCACTTTACACCACAAATTTTGCCTGACTTGCTTAGTGCCCCATATTAATTATATTTCCTTTACCTTAAACTCTTCTTTCCATGCAAACCCAGCTCAAACTGGTGGTGTTGAAATTTTCACCGGATTAACCTATGAACTTTGTGTGGAGCAATGTCTCCAGGCCCTCTCACAATTTCATTCCCTTGTAACACTATTCCCTTTTTGTCACTTCCATTTTCATCTTAGTGCAATTGAGAGCCTAGTTCGAGGCCAATCAATGATGCCCACTCGATTCTGTCACTAGTTAGTGTATCATTCATTTCAGTGTGTCCGGGGACTTTTGTTTTCAGCGAGTATACCGGTAGTCAGGGCGGCTAGAGGTAGGGTCGGAAAGCGGTGCCGGGTTCAGCAAAAAGGCCCGAAATCCCCTTTTCCGACGTAAGTTGTCACGACTTTAGGTAGGCTCAGCACTCTAGGAAGTCGTTTGGTGTGTTGTTTATCACCAAGGGTCGCTGTTTTCGCATAGTGCCACCTACGTTAGAGTGCAGGAACTACGATATAGGACGAGAATCATCATACCGCATCGCATCTCATCGCATTCTTCGCTGCTTACTCTGCTTAATTGCTTGTCTCATCTCTTTGCTGTGCACGCATTCTGTACTGTTCACATTTGCGCTGACCCGTTGATCGTGGTTGTTCATTCATTCGTTCCTATAGGGTCTCAGCTGCGCTCCTTCCCTGCCTTACTTACCCACTAACCTCCGTTCTCGCCAGCCAACACAACAGTCGTTCCGTTCTTCTTACACGAGATCTCCTCTCGCACTCACCAACTCCACCATCACCGCTACCGCTACTACACCACCAATCGTGCACCCGGTCGTTCAATTCTCAACATTCCTCGACCGACGCGATGGAATCTACTAGGAACCGGCTACCAACGTTGTTTGAGGTGCTGAGCAGAAGAACACTGCCACCAGTCGACCTCTATTCGTTCTTTATTTATATGAGGGACTACCAAAGATCCTTGGACTATCTCGATTTCTGGTTTGCTCCTGTATGCCACCAAGGTCGATGGTTGTGTTGACTGCTGCTTAGGCTCGATGTTGCTCAACACATGTCACTCTGCCGACACTATGTTCGTGAACTTCGCCGCAGCGTCCTCGTATCCACCCCCGAACACAGTATGGAGAGAGATACAAACTCCAGACTTCACCAATACGATTTCCCGGATGATAATGGCGACGATAAAGAGAGCAACTCGAGGCTTTCCGCATTTTTGAGAACAGAGACCCCCGAACAAGGAATGTCGCAACGACAATCTACTGGCGATAATCTCGATTCCCCTCCAACTGGTCGCCCATCTTTCATGTCTTCCTCGCCAATGGATCACACAACCTCATCATCTATCGCACATACTGTCAACCGTTCCGACGTCCGGGCGTCTGCGGAAAAAATCCTCTATACATACCTTCTTCGCGGAGCGGAACGCGAGATCGTGCTCCCGGATCCGATACTACAGTCGATATCAAATGCGATAGAAGTCGATGGGAGGGACGATCCAGATGTATTTATTGAGGCCAAAGACTATGTGTTTCAAGCAATGGAGCGCGATGCGTTTCCTGGATTTTTGAGATCTAAGGCCCTAGGCAATTTGGTCCCTGCCAGTGTTATGCTGAGGCTAGTCATCGGTCTGTTGGCTATGTTTGGGGGCTTTTGGGCGGCTTTCTCTCTGATCTTTTTGGACGTCAAGCCGAGGATCACCAGACTTTGGGTGCGTGTACCCTCATCAGATACACATTGGAGATGCTGTTGGCTAATTTCTGGTTGATAGCTTATCTTACCTTTTATGATCGGTGTGTACTGTCTGATCGCACATCAATACTCGCTAGATCCGATCATGGGTCTAGTAGGAGTCAGCGAGTACACCTTTATGGGTTTCTTCGCAGTTAGAGAGCCCTACGTTCGTCGGTTGCTGATAAAGCGATCTGCATGGACCCTTATGCTGACATTCGCAATTGGTCCGTTAACTCCCCCTAAACCAAACGTTCCATCCCTACTAACAGACGCCGATGTAGTTGTGGCGCTGGTTTGCCTCTACACATTCGTTCCTGGCAAACGGTTATAGAGCGTATCTAGTTCGCGCAATGGTTCGACCACTACCATCATTAGAATACTTTCTTTTCATTTTCCTGTCATGTTGGCGTTTTCCTCCAATGGGTTTCATTTGTACGGGTGTAATTGAGAGGTGTTTAACGTACTATACCTAACTGATTTCATTTTTCGTTCGAATTGTTTTTTTAACGTATCAATGCGATGCTTTTTCCTTGGTCTTTGTTAATAATTGGTATCTTGGAGTTATTTAGTGAGAAGGAGAAGGGAATGAAGGGAAGGAAGGGAAGGAAGGGAAGGAAAAGTTATATGCGCTGTTGCTGTTGCCAGCGCGGCGTGTGAATCTGGGTATGGTATTGGGTTGGGTTATTAACGGCGTTGTTTGTATTGTTCCTTCCTTCAGATGTTCCATATGTTGTACTATTCTGTATCTAGTCCTTTGTGTCCGTAGTTATTACATGTCGTGAGGCCTCGCAATCAATAATGGGGATCTCTTCCGTCACATAAATTTATAAGCTAATTCGAGTGATGTATGATGATACCATAGATTGCTTTTAACTTTACAGAAACTTCTTAAACCACCGTACTGCCTGTTGTGTGACTTCTTCAAACTGAATTTTCTCCATCGGCTTCGCAAGATCTGCCCTTATCGCAAACCCATGTTGCGCACCTTCATAAACCACCACCTCAGTCTCAATCATTACCTTCGACTTCTCCGCCAACCCCGCCCGTATCCGCTCCACACTCTTCGTCGGCACCACTTCATCGCAGTCCCCGAGCGCAAAACTCGCCGGACGTGATATCGCCGTGATCTCCTTCGGGATCGCGAGAAGCGAGGGATGCGCGCAAAACGCGGCGTGCACGAACCCACCCTCCCGAAACGCCCCGTCAGACATCATCCACCGCTCCCGGTGCGTGAGCAGGAGCGCATAGCGTCCACTCCAGCAGTACCCCGCTACTAACACTACGCGCGTGGGTGCGGCTTTGTATAGCTCCTCGAAGAACCCGTTGATGATGGGCCACGATACCCCCTCGCGGTGCGCAAACAGCCACGGCCCGAACGTCTGTGCCCGCCGGAAGTTGAATTTCCTACATGACGTCAGCGCATTTCAGCGCGTACGGGGAGGGGAGAAACGTACGCTTTCTCGACGAACGAGAGTTCGCCTTCAGGTTCTGTGACTAGGTCTAGATGTTCCTGCGGTAACGAATTCCCTGTTCCACCCACCCGTATTAAATACTTCCCCGCAAGATAGAGGGGGACCTGGGGGAGGAACATACCGGACATGAAATCGGGCACATACACCGTCGCTCCGGTCTCGCGCGCAAACTTATCAGCAAGTAGCCGCGTGTTTGGGAGTTTCCATCCGAACATGTCGGGGATTATGACGATGATGCTGCCGCTGGGATTGTCGCCGGGTGTGACATAGGTTGGGAGGGAGTGGATTTGTTGCTCGGTGCCGGCCGGTATGCCAGCGTGAAGTGTACCTGCCACATGAGAAAGATATTTTAGTAGCGAACTTGATGGGAGAGAGAAGTGTGGGGAAAACCGGTGGTGCAGCAGGCGGACATTGTGAATGGTGGTTTTTATGGTGGAAGATTAGACTTGCGCCGTGGCGGATGAGGCCGCGTTTATATGTGGGTCCGGAGGGCTGAATGGGCTGAATTGTCTGAATTAGCATCAGAAGATACTCGTTACATGGTGATTTCACTCAGATGGTCACCGAGTTTAATCTTTGGGAGAGGTAGCTATTTATATTTAGAGCTAGAAGTAAAGCCAAGAAGAAATGTTGCTTTTGCGAATACATAGGAATCGACGTCTGCTTGGCTCTAATCGAGTGCGAAATGGTGCTTTCAAACATAATGGTCGGGGTTTATGGACTAGACTAGACAAAATCACTCCTACTTACTTGTTGAGAAGCTGCATCTGTGAGCAGAGGTTCAAACAACTGGGGCATACAAATGATCACTCATCAGCTTGGCGCCCTTCCAAATCTAGTAAATAATCGCTTGGCATATTGCCTATTCAGTTAGACCTATTTCGAGTATTCGATGAAGTAAACTTCAAGGCAAGAGTACCCAAGTACTCTGAACGCTTTTTAGTGTGCGTCTTTCAATGTGGGATGTGGGATGTGGTTTTGTTCTCTTGCAGCGAAGTGTGCAGTACGTCCTACTGCCGTGCTGGTGCTCCTGTGCTTTGGCACCTCGCCGTTCCCTTTTGTTCCACCACCTCTCTCTCTCGCCCACCCACCCACTCTCACTTTCACTTTCACTCACGCTCACTCTCACTTTTCCGAACAGTCTTCGTTCCTTCTCCTTACCATCTCTCTCTCTCTTTGCTTGCTTCCCCACCCTTAAGGACTGCTTGTGCATTTGACTTTCAAGGGCAGGACTTCCAACAAGAATAACCTCAATCTTCAACTGCCGCCGAGACGCCTTCAAGCTGTGACTCCTGTTCAACCTTACATCGCTCACAATTTTAGTATCCGTATATTGTCCGACACCAACCCAAATCGTTTCCCTATTTTCATCTGACAGCACTCTGTTTTGTTCGTTATCGTGCTACCCAGCTGCGTCGGTTGCGGGTTATCGCGGATGGTGCAGATTACTCCCGAATGGTGAACAGTTGATTTAGATCTCACCTGTCTGTCTCAATACCCACAACCCAGACACGATCTACTTCTCCATCGATAGCTACTGCTGCAAAATGGCTGGTCTACCAGTTCTACCCACCGGATTCATCCTGGGCCCTATCCCTGGTTCAGCCAAAGCTGCTGTTCACGGATTACAGGCCATGCGGATCTCTTTCGCCGACAACGCTGTTTTAGAGGAAGTGCTCAAGCATGGAACCGACCTGAAGATATCCTTCGGGAAGTCTATGGTACGGGATAACTCCAAGATGAGCTCCTTTGGCTGTCCAAAGTCCTCGACTTTTATCGTCGAAGATCGAGGTGTTTATAGGTGTTTAGGATCCTTCGCTAACAGTTTGGGTTATTTACGGTTATTAGAGGTTGGATTATGGCGATCAGTCGATGGAAGTTGTGCCCCAGGGGGAGTCCCACCGACACGAACTGTACAAGCGAGCAGATGAGTCTTCAGAGAATCTCGACTTTGTTGGAGTTTTCAGCCACAACCTCGAAGTTCGGGAAGTGGACGATCGTTCGCCGAATGAGAGTGAGCTCAAGCTTCAGAGTGCCTATGGCCTTATAAACGAAGAGAAGGCGGCATCTACGTAAGTGGTCTTTTTCCATTTCAGGATTATAGACACCCCGTCATGGTTTTGTCGAAATGCTCATAGTCCTTCAAGAACCTCGATTGTAGATATTGGGGAGTTACCACAACCAAGAAATGCACGTCGGAATGGACCATTGCGAAAAGCACCGTACCTAAAAAAACAGAACAAGAAAAGCCTCAGTACGCCCAGCTCAGGTCCAACAACACCTATGATGAGATCCGCTCGCTCGCCCCTTATTCCATCTTCGGCACCTACGTCTACGTCGGCAGAAGCGAGAGCCGAGCTGGACGCATTGCGGATTCCTTTAATACATCTACTGGCATTGAGTGCTGCTTCGGAGCATTCATTGACCAACAAAACAAAGGCTCCAGAGGATCTTGTTTTAAAGGTTTTACCTAAGATTGCCAAGAAGGTGAATGCTGGAAGACAGTGGGCGCTTGTTGACGATGCCTACAAAGAGCTGGATATGTATGATTTTCCATATACCTCTCCAGACGATCGAGAAAAGGCCATTGGAAACTGCCGCGAAGCCTTTCACAGGCTAGGTCTGGAGAAGCAAGCACCCGAATGGCGTCTTCTACTACCGCCAGAAGACCGAGAGAAGGCCGATTTGAACCCAGAACTGGTACCTGAGCCAGTGAAACTCGCGGATGCACGACCTAATGTTAAGCCGGCGAGCGAAAGCGGAAGGTCGCCGTTGCTATCTTCTGTTGAGACGAAAAAGCCAGCAAAGGAAACTACCAAAAACACGCCGAAGACTACTACAAAAGCTTCCAAATCAGACCCGATAGCCCGCATCATTGGCGGAAAGGGCAAGAAAAAGGCTGTTGCGCCTGCAAAACCCAAAGGTCCAGTGGGGCGTCCCCCAAAGAATCCTACAGCTTCCGGGAAGGCAGCCAAGCCGAACCCTCAAAAACAAACAGTTACCATGAACTCCAGAATAAAATCTGCGGAGGTAATAGTAGATTCCGATGAGGATGTGGAAATGGAGGACGTCAAATTGTCACCGCCAAAGCAGTCAATTAAGAAATCTGTGTCGCCTCAACCGCGTCGCAGGATTCCAGCTTCTAAACCTTCTTCAGGAACCGTCTCCGAAATTGAGGCGGATGGCATCCGTTTGAACCAGAATCCAAAAAGAACCCCGGCATCCACTACGGCAAAGTCCCCGGCGAAAAAGCCGCGCATCTCGGAACCTTCATCTGTCATCTCGAATTCTCCCGTACGGTTACACCCACAGTCAAACGGATATGGCAAGGTGCAGCCCTCAACTATTAAACCGTTACCATCTAAGGAGACGCTATCGCAGCGGAGTTCGAGCAATTCTCCCCCAAAACCGTCCCCTCTAGGCTCTTCACCTCCAATCAATGCTTCTGATGTGGACGCTGGGTCTACTTCGTCGTCGCCGTCTTTCATGACGTCAAATGCTGGTACATCTACTGCGAGTCAGTCACCCTTGGACTCCTTATCGGGTAGAGGTGGTCAAAGGCCACGCTATGTTCCTCCTACAGTTTCATCTCTCAAACGAAAGGCCGGCAGCGCCCCAGATCGAGATGATTCAATTCGAAGTAGCTTTAGGCCGCCAACTTCTGCAGGGAATGGCATGACATCGAATAAACGGCAGCTAGTGAATCTCCCAGACGGACAGACGATGAAGCTAGCACGGAAATTTAAGGAGGACTACTCACGGTACGAGCGTCTATACAGAGAGGCGCAGTCAACAACAGATGTCTCGAGAAAGAAGGAAGCAATAGAACGTGTCCTTTCACTACATCGAGACCTGGAACGATTAAAACTCAGGATATCAAATTTTGCAACTACTAATGCGCACTAATCCAACAATTGCATTTTCTCATGACTTATTATCGATTTGACTTATTACAGTTTCAACGGCTGTTTTGCATTTATACCGGGATTCGCGTTTTTGGTTTAAACTTTTGCTCTCTTTATTCTCTTCAGTTGTCAAAAGGTGTTCAGTTTGCTCTCTCTCCTGGACTGCATTCACTTGGTGTGTTATTGTTTGCAACAGTGTCAAACGATTTGCTTTTATTCATTGTACAACCATCAACGTTTACATCATGGAGTTACAACGTCTTTGTTTTTTTGCTATCATTCATAGCGGTGGTCTTACTTATTGGTTCTTGGCGTTTTCATTGTTTGTAAAATATGTTTACGTTTGTTATGCTACCACTGCCGGTCTGATAACAGATACATGACACGAGATGGTTTTTTGTTGATACTCATTTTCACGTCATGTATCGGTCGTACTCATTTGTTGTGTGCAACTGAAGTACTTACGTAAGTATTCTAAGTAGTTAGGCTCGAAAAATATAATTGGCAGGTCACATTCAACTATCGCTCGATGACCCGTCTTCGGGAGGCATGAATGATGAGTGATGCGCCATTTTTTGGATACTTGCGTAGTGCTGGTTTGAGTTGGTGGCCGGGATTGTCAAAAACACGCTATCGCGGCTCTGCGGGAGGGCGAGGTATGGGGTATCAGAGTATTGTGCAGTCTTTATATGGAGGAACGAGAGTTGCTATGGATGGAAGAGATTTATAATTTACTAGGTATTTACCAACTGATAGAAGCTTTTTACTGGCAAAGGCCGAATTTGTCTTGCGGAAGTTACATTACTGCCGGAAGTTTATATGCACGCAAAGCAAGAAGGTTGTAGAAAGACAAAAGCAAAGGGTAGTGAAACTAAATCCATGCGTTCTCACTTATTGCGTCCATCTACAAGTGAAACACACTCACGATTCATCACTCGTGAAACTCAAAACCGCAGATCAATAGGATCTCGAACACAGCCGGTGAGAATTACTGGGGTTGCCAGTACATCCAGTGAGAAATAGTTCAGTTCGGAATAATGAGTCTGTGTCCGCAAACGGGTATCAGCGTATGCAAACACTGTATTCTTCACCCGAAATGGGTTTGCTACCTGACTTATATCTGTTCTGTCACCAGTTGTGAGGTCGTGTGACGCTCTACAGGTGAGGAGCAACTGAGATCACACTGACTTACTGTGAGTAACGAGCAATGTCGAAGATTTCAAAACTTGAGCAGCATGGTATTAGCTTGTTCGGGAGGAGCAGTCACTCAACTGAGAACTCCAGTCACCTAGTCACTATGTTGCCTCTTATGGATTTATGAATACAGTATCCATCAACTGTTTGTGCAATATCATAATATAATGAATTTGAGCTCCCCTAAATGCAATGTGGAGATTGTGGAGATGTCTACATTTCTTTTGGTATATTCTGCTTAGTAATTTATATCTAATTACTTTATGGCTCGTAGTGAGTAGAGCGAAGCCTAGTTGTATAGAGCGAATTCCTATCACGGTTAGTCTCATGATTAATCCAGTTATTGCTATTTCCTGAATTTCGTGTGGAAAGGGACTAAAAACGGGCTCGTTGAGTTCAAACCTGGGTGCTTTCCCCTGCAATCACCTCGATGCTATTTTGAATTCTCATTCACTTTCTCACCTCCAAGCCCCACCCTACCTCACCAATTCTTACCTTTTATGGATTCACCCTTCACTCGGTGGAGTTGTAGTGTATCTTCACCCTCTTGATGTTCACCGCTGTCCACACATCATGGAACCAGGTCCACTGGGAAGCACCCTCCCCTCATGCCCCCTCATGCCGTAGTACTAGTTCATCAGAGAGCAGCATTGAGCAATCTTGTTACCTGCTGGCCAATGCTGAGAAATACTAGCGGAGGCATACTGTCCTCTCGAGCCAATGTGACACCATCATAGGTATGCTACGGTTCACAGCCATTGCTATTGGATCTGTTTCCCATTACCCAGGACTGTTACCAGCTTATTGAAGTCGGGTTGTCGCATAATTACCATTAGCAATTTCGGGGGAACACAACGGAACTCTTAGCCGTTTCAACGATGGGTTATCACAAAGGAGGCCAAATGGGGCGCGTGGTAGATCTTTGCAGCAAGTGAATCCATCTCAATAAAGATTACCTATTCGGACTAAATGGAACAGGAACTGTACTACCCACTTATCTGGTAGTTACAAATCTCAAAAGTTCAATACAATAATACATCACGGGTTTTTGCTGCAGCCGCGTCCAAACACTCCCACCGGGTGCATACCTCTGCCGTTGTCTATAATCGAAGGGCGCTAGACATATATCCGGCGGCAGCTTCTTTGGCTTCACGTTGATTAGGCTGCCTCGGGTACCCCTCCATAGTAAACTTCCACGCCCTGCTGCCTTCGCGACATAGCTTGTCTTTAATGTGCTTCCAAGGTATTAGAAGGTATAATATACATTATCAGTATTTCATAACGGCGTTGGTATGTAGCTTTACATCTGACAACCGTCATTGAGCTCAGGCGTAGGCTTGCAGAGGAAATTTTCAACTCGCAAAGAAGCTTTCCATCGGTCTTGAGACATATCTTTCGAGTTGTGCCTTTGGCTTGATTCGATTGGCGGTGAACCCCTAAGGCGGCAACTTCGGGGGGATCTCTAATATATAGTATTCTAGACATTATCCGCGGTATCATAATTTGGCCACGATAGGGTTGAACTTCCGTTACCAAATCCGTAATTTGTCGGGCAACATTGAAGTCGAGAATATCGAAAGTAGTTCAATAAGACTATTATTGGTAGTTAAAAGCTGTGAATAGAGATAATGTGTCTCGGTTGTCCACGTAGTTGCTTCGGTATCGAATATCTTGTGTAAGCCCAACTCAGGGAATAGCTCCTAGTTAACGATCTCGTTATTCCCCTCAGTTGTGAACTGGCCCGGGAGCATAGCCGAATAAAGGTAGCTGTAATTGTTGACGCTCTTACACTGATCAGGCAAAATTGCAGACATCTTCACCCCGGAGGGCGTATGGAGATGTGCTTTAGCGGCATTAAAGTACAAAAGTTGCGAAGCAGTTGCATTTCTTATGTGATACTAAGCGGTATGTTGTGGAGATCACAAGAATTTTATGTAGTTGTCAAAAGATCCTCACTCTAAGCATTGACCACTTGATCCCTGAAGAAAGAAAACACTGGGCACCTAACCCATACACATGACAACGTCAACAAAAGGCCTAGGAGTACGCAACCAATTTTATCAGCGGCGTCATAGCACCGTAAGAATGAGAACTATACAAGCGGGGAAGTACATTGTAATATTGAGTGTATCTCAACTGGGCGGCAGTGGAGGAGGAGGAATAGGAAATAGGATCAGTTTCCGAAGGGCAAATTCGGAACTCTAGGTTTGAGGATGTCATCATATCTAATCTTTTAGCGTTGACCGAAATAATGCGGCTTATCATACTGGCCATTTTACTTAGGTGCGAAATATGCCGGAATACGTACATGTATTAAGCCACCACCGCCGCAACTCGGGAATCTAGGGGGTGTCCTACGGAATGGAGGAGAGGATGAACTCCAGCGGAAGAGCTCGATGATGGCCATGGATCACAACGATTTCATCTGCCTAGTGCCAAAACGTACACCTTTTCACCGCCAGTGATCGGGCTCACATCACAGCCTTCACGGCCTCTATCCTACTCACAAGGACATCGTCATCAAGTCCCCTATTGTGGACTCAAGATGGAGAAAGCAATACTTTAGGGCTGGGCGTGAAGGAAGCAAAAGAAATATATTGTGCTGGGACACAAGTGTCAACACGTAGAGTTCACAAACGACGATCTTACTGAGTTTCTCTCGTTCCCAGTTTGTCTAGCCACGTGAATTTATTCGCCACCACTGGGCACGACAGAACAGTGATTCTTGCCTGGCTTCCTATTGCACTTTACTACACTGCCAGATATTCACACAGGTATCAGGCTTACGTTGATACTGGAGCTGAGGTATCTTGGTAAGAAGCTGAATCCTAGCCGGACTGTATGATCTGGCTGCTTTCTGATTAATTGGCGGAGAAGTAAAGCTGAAATCTCGTTATAATTGATAATTGATGAATTGTGCAATCGATCCCACCACTACCCCACGACAAACAATGGTTCCAAAATGGTACATATATTTGCGGAGGCTACGTACGGCTCAAAACAATCAAACAATCCCGACAAACGCCAATCGCTAAATGCCTCAGCCAATCACCGCTTTATAGGGAGAAAGTCCAAGCCATACAACCCCTGCAAAATTACTCTGGGGCTATGCAAAACACCAAATCGAAACATTCCTATTAATCCGTTTAGAGAAGTCTCACGTCACTCACGACCCACTACTGCGATCTTATTCCGCAAGATGCTGCGCATCAGGTTCAGTCACTCGTCCCAGCGAATCGCAATAGCAGGAGTGTTGAGGTGTCATTCACTTACCGACCACTCGGGTATCTCCCGCAGTTTGGAATTCATGAACTTTTCCAGTTTGTTTGCGTTTTTCCAGTACGATGTGGTATCGTTGTTGTAGCGACGGCAATTGTTAAACACTAATTTGGCGTCTTTAACAAAGTCATCCGGGGTTGCGTACGCATCTTCTTCGAGTCTCTTCTCCATCGTTTCTAGGTCCATAGGTTCTGTGATAACGTTGTAGTAGTCGGGCACTTCCTCGGCATTGACCGGCTTTTGGAATGGCCAAGCCGACTGGTGGTTCTGCATCTCGTTGAGAAGATGCAAAAGTTGTGCATAATGAGGGCCGTGCTTAGGCTGTCGTGCCAATTCATCCATCTCAGGTGACCAACCAGCATCTCCTGTACGACGCCAGGGTAAGCTACGCACGCTAAGATAAGGATACGCCAAAAGCAACCTGAAACTTACTAATCGCTGGGATGGATGAGGGATCAATCTTGCAAGGCCCATTTCTAATGAATGCTTTCGGTGGTGGGTGTTCAACGTGCGACTTCGAATTCGCTCGTATCATTGCGTTGACGGCTTCTTTCTGCTTCGCCAGCATGCGCGAGGCCTCCAAATACCTGATTCTCGGAATCATGGAGCACTGCATGATAGTTCCTCCCTCGTAGTCTTTGATATAGCCCATCCACTTCTGCTTATCCAGTGTAATTTCCTTTGTGAATCCTTGTTTCTTGAAGTAACCGATAGCGTAGTTGTCGGCGTACGTGAGGAAGTGCATAACATCTGAAGTTGCCTTGACATAGTCCTAAAAGCGCAACGTCCGTAAGCTCATCTACGCGCAGAAAAAAGAAGGCTCAGAAAGTAACCTTGAGATGCGACATCAAGTGCGCACCGTAGCCTTTAACTTGTTGGTCGGAAGAAATGGCGCAAAACACGATTTCCGCAAACTGTCTGCCTTTGAATGGTCGATAAGTGATGCCTCTGTGCATTGTCGCATATCTTAGACTTCTTGTCCGTTATCCAGCCCATTGAGTGGCAACTCACCCTACAACTTCTAGCGGTTTCTTGACTATAGCCATGGAAAGATGCGTGCGATCGTATACGAGCCTAGCGATATAGTCCCTAGGCATCTTCGGAAGCTGTTTCTGGAAGATGTTTTTCAGCCCCGTCAGGATTATGGTGCTCTCCTGCGAGTTGTCATTGTTGACAACACGAAATTCTATGTCGCTATTGCGCTCTTCGACAACCGCATTCGCTGGATGTCCGAGTCAGCAAGTGCAAGGAATCGTCAACTAGATGTAGTTGGCCGTCCATACATTCCCTGAATAGCGCTTTGTGTTTCTTTTGTTCGTCTGGGGCTTCTGACGCCTTTAGCCGTTTCGGTGACGGGGCTGAAGTATCTTCGGATTTGCGTTTCGCGTCTAATCCTGTCATTAATTGTATAAGCATGATGGTACCGTGACTGACTATTCTGGAGCACTGACTTTCGTTCTTGACTGCGGGCATGATCGGCGGCAGGTTGTAGGGGCTGCCGTCAACGATGAGGGAGGCAGAGGGTCGAGATGGACTGAAATAAATGGCGTTGAAGTGAGGGAGAAATATGGTGTATGGTCCGTAACTGCGCCTGAGTTTGAAATGAAGTGAGTGGGGAAGTTAGGTAGCCTCGGGATGTGGTATACGCGACTAGCAATGAAGCTCGCGTCCCCTGCCAAGTCGGACGAAGTGTCCTGTTATTGGAATAAACTAAGCTTTAGTACGTATAGCTCTCTGCATCTCAACAACCACACAACGTCAGTTCCAAATACTTCACCACCATCACTTCTTATCTGTCGCTAGAATGGATTCTGAATGGGATAGCCTGATTCCCTTCACACCCTTGGTGTCGAAAAGCCAACAGTTTCCAGTTGCGTTTGTTCTTATGGTGATCGGTAAGCACTTCAAAGGTCGGGGTAGTTTACCGGTGGCAGCTTGTTGACCTTCTGCGTTGCAGGTTTTTCTCTTACGGGCCTCTTCTCCTTGAGTAGATAGAATTCTTCCCTCGAACGACTACTCCCCTCTGATAGACTATTATAGACAAATCGATCTCGGTTGCTCCACTACTTGCGCTTCCGGCTTCGCTGTCACTGGCGTATGGAATACCTTTTCTACCCGATTTCTCGCAGTTTTCTGATCCCTTATTACTACAGCTTCGGTGCAGTGTTTCTGATTTGCGCTGTTGGTGTTTACGTATGAGCGGGGTGACGATGAACTATTTGCTATGGATGAGATTCTAGAATTCCTTGTGGTTCGTGCTTTTGCTTTTGACAAGTGCATCAGGGTGTGGTGATTAGGGCATGCGATTTGGACGTCTGAAAGCTTCAGTTTTACAATACTATTGACTGAAGGGGTGATATATCTACCTATTCTGCTCTACTTCAACGGCTGTCTTGATTTTCGAGCGTATAACCAAGCTCCCACCTCTAGACCAATATTATACTCAAGTTAACGATATGTTGGTGAATTTGAACTGAGTTGGCACGTGCACGACTACCTATCTGGGACCTTTTATATTTCTCAAAGATTTTCTTCCATATTTCTTCTCTTTACACTGACATTGTAATGGCGAGGGTACCGCAAGAGGTTTGTAACTTAAAAAGCGCACCGCGCCAGTCAGCCATGATTACCCTTGATCCCCCAACCCTCGTTAGGGGGCTTCAATTGCCAGCCTGGACTTTTCCTTCTTCCTCTGTTTGAACTCACTCCGACAGCATTACTCCTCTTTCCGAGCTCCGATGGACCTACCATGGTAAATTTACTAATGAGGATTAATACTCTTTGGATGACTGGTTGCACAATTAGATGAATGACAGTTTGACGACTGCGACCTCATAAACAGCAAAATTGGAGCCCTACTTAAGCTTTATGAGTTTAAGTCTTTGCCATCTCGGGCGTCAGCAAAGTCAACCTCCACCTACGGTACGGTACTGGAGTTTTTTCTGGAAGCGGCTGGTTTTGTGAGCACAATGTAGCGGCGTCGGCCTCTCGTGGGCGAGTTTGTGGTTTACTAGGTTCAAAGACCAAAGGGTTTTAAGTAGTCCAAAGCTGCCTCACCAACACAGACCCCGCAAAATGACTCCCGGTGACGATGAGCCAGTTCCCATTTTCAGCGCAGTGACCAGTTCCGCCCGTCAGATATTTTCTCTTTTAAAATGTTGCGGTTTCCAGCCAAAGGCTCAAATTGAGCTTTCCTGTCAGGGTATGAGGGTGACCGTTGAGGATTCACGGGTCATGCAAGGTCAGCTTGGTTCAACCCTCAAAATAATGCGCTAACCAGACAAACAGGTACTGCGTTCGTCGACAAAAACCTCTTCAGTAACTACGCCTTCAACCCACGTAAACGCGGCTCTACCCATGATGACGATACATTAAGCACGGTGACAGCACCAGCCCCTATCGGTGGTGAGCTGCCGGATGAAGAGGACCACAACCTTGCATTCGGGATCTCTCTCGCTGTGCTGCTAGAGTGTCTTCAAATCTTTGGTGCTGAGGCATCGCGCGAGAAATGGCATAGCGGCGGTAATGGTAGCACTGGAACCATCGGCGGAACGCATTCCCGGTCAGGGCTGGGTGCGGTTTTCGATCAGACGGTGTTAAGGATCGGTGGAACCTGCAAGTTCTCATATGTTGGACAGGGCCATCCCTTGTACTTGATGTCCGTGTTTCCTGGAGTGGAAGGTCATCAGTTGGCGCCTGCTAATGTGAAGCTAGGTTGGAGGAAAATGGTGTCGTCACAACTTGTGAGTTGACTACTTATGAACCTGAATTGGTCGAGCAGATTCCATTGGCTTTGGATGGACTGGCTCTGAAGCTTATTATGAAGGTTGGATTCACCTTTGAAAAGTTTTATGTTGGGGTTAATTTTTGGTGTTTATCTCGATATCAGGCTGGTTGGCTTTACGATGCTATCCAAGAACTCGAGGGCTCCTCAGTTGAGAGACTCACGATAGCAGCTAGTCCCCAGCACCCGTACTTTAGTATATCTGCATCTGGTCTTATGGGGAGCACTGTGGTGGAGTTCTCAAATGATAAGAGCTTGCTACAGGCATTTAATGTTCCTAAACCGACGCAACACACGTTTGGAACCCTTCTATGTATATATGTTTACGTACAGCTAAGAGTATTGTCTAGGTATAAATTCGGTCTCGTGAAGAACGCAGCTAAAGCAATGGCAATGGCATCTAAAGTTAGCATTCGGGGAGATATCCAAGGTGTACTTAGCATGCAGTTCATGATAGAGCAAGAAGGCGGTGGTGCCAGTTTCGTGGATTTTCGTTTCTTGCCCTTTGCTACGGATGGCAGTGATGACGAAGACTAGATACATGTTTCTATCCCAATAAAAATCATGTCATGTTACAAAAATACCGATAAATCCTTCTATCAAAAACCCAATTGCACCATTCAAGCAAAACCAAACACCAGGTACAAAACAGAAGCTCTTTGCCCTCAATTGTGCCTCAAATGACCTCTGCGATTGATTGTCTCTCAATGATTGACTTCTGCCTGGCATTTCTGGATACACGGTAGTAATTATCGCAGTAATCTTGACAATTCATTTCCTTCAGGAATTCTTCGTCGTGAGTGATGACAATTAGTTGGAAGTTGGCCTGCGACTGTCTCGTCTTGATTATCTCGTGCAGACTTCGGGCCAGAGAACGAATGTTATCCTGGTCCAAGTTGGTAGTTGGTTCATCCAAAGCAATGAGCTGAAGAGTCAGCATTGGAATTATAGAGCAATTATAGGTCTCAAAACTTACGCCGCAGTTGATGCCAAAGCACTCGGCAAGCGCCAAACGGATGATAATACTTGCAAGAACTTTCTGACCAGCACTGCAGCGTCCACGCATGTCCATCTCAGCGTCCTGCTTGACCATGCAAACCTATGCAACGTTAGTTGGGGGGGGAATGGTAAAAATACCGTAGGCTGAAAACTAACACGGTAATTGTACGACCGATTGCCTTTTCCAGTCTCATTGTCCGACCTGATGAGAATAGTATCGACATCCGTCCCGCGATACGTAGACTTCCACAGTTCTTCAATGATGCGGTTTATCTCTTCCATTTTCAAGCTGTGATATTTCATGACCGCTCTGATTCTGTCAGTCTGAAGTACAATAGGTATGGTAAAGATTTACTAACTTGTCCAAGGCAGCACCGTACTTGCCAAGATCGTTTGTGGCACTTGTAGTAGTATGGACTTTCGTAAGGGTCTCTTTATATTTGTCCTTTGCATCTGCGTAATCAGTGATGAAATCTGCCAACAACTGCTCTAGCTGTTTGTCCTTGGACCGCATCTCCCCAACCAACGCAGATTTCTAATTCGTAAGTCGTCATGTCATCGGACATTGCTCAGTGAAGGGATAAAGGATAAAGGATACATACCTCACTGGAAAGTCTCATATGCTTATTGGCTAGCAAATCCGCGTCCTTCGTAAATCGGTCGCGATGGACTTCTGCATGCTGATCCTCAAGACCTTCAATTTCTTTCTCGATCTCCTTCAGCTCAAGCTCGTTTTTGCGGTATCGGATATTTTCCGTGATAGTCCGCTGAGTGGTGCCTGCATCTATTTGTCGTTTTTCTAGTTTGCTGATTTCATCACCGTTCTTCGTAAGATCGTTGCTTAGTTTTTCGACCTCGGCCTGCAGTCGCTGTACTTGCTCTCTGCATCGGTCGAGCCTGGTCAAACCACCCTCACTGATATAATTCTGAATTCGGAGCTGGATGCTTTTAAGGTTCATGTCGCTCTGTGCAAGTCTTGTGGCATCTCGTTGCTGTTTCTTCTCCCTTTCAGAACACTCCCGTACAATCTCTTTTAATTTCGCCTCCGCAACCATGATATCCGGTACAAGGTGCTCAATATGACGATCTGTCTCATCAATAACTGTATTTTGTCGATTCCTCACCTCCTGATACTCTTCGATGCGCTCGTTAAGTGTACGCGCTTCAACAAGCTGGAGTGCCAGCTCGTTCAATCTCTTGCGAGCATCATTGACTTGGCGTTCAAGAGCAGTGACATTTTGACGCCTATTTTCTCTGTCGGTTTCCAATGCCTTGATACGATTCTTCACACTCTTGGCCTCTTCATTCAGCTGCTTGAGGCTCTCTTGCATTTCTTCAACTGTACGTGATCCACCGATGTCTGTCATTGATGATGTTAAATCACGAACCTCCTCCTCCTGGCTATCGATTTCTCGTTTGTATCTGACAAGCTCTGCTATAGGAGCTTTCAGAGACTGCACCTCTGATTTTGCATTGGCCTTGTCGTCAACAACTTTATCGAGCTGAAACTCATCTTAGTTTGTATACCTATGCGGGAGTATAGAGCACTACCTTGCTATACTGGTCAAGCAGGTCTTCGTTTGTGTGTTGATGATCTTGAATTTCGCATTCCAGGGCCGGTATCTCCGTTTTCGTGAGTCTAATATATGTATCATAATCAGGACCAACGTCTCGGAGTTCTTGAAGATCACTATCAGTCTCGCGGATTATTTCGTCGTTGGCGCTCTCCATAATTTTTTGAATCTGATTATCAAACTACGATGAAAAGGGAGTCAGTAAACCCGAGGAAATAATCTAGATGTTGAGAAGTACTTGTGTCCTTTGGTCGGGCTTTTCGCGATCCAAAAATTTTCGTCTGCAAAGCATACACGCGCTTTTTTTCTCGAGGAGCGTCACGGCCCTCGTCAAGTAGCTCAGCATAAACTCATTTTGTTTAAGACTCCTAGTTTTTTTTAGATAGATCTTTGCAGAGCAGAGAATAAAACTTACGCTCGGTGCTGTTCAAGATCTTTAACGACGTCTGGATAATCGTGCACATTGTTCGGGCCAGCGCCCTCCTCAGGCGCCCAAGATTGCACGACTCTTGCTTCACACTCTGCAAGAATTAATAGGCAACGCTATTGGTAGACATGGGCTATACAACTTACTACTTGCCTCTTCCTGTTTCCGCTTCAAGGAGTCCCTGGCTAAGTTGAATTTCGTGCTAACCTGAGACAGCAATTGATTCTGGTTTTCGCGACGGCGTGTAGCTTCTTGCAGTTCTTCTTCACGTTGACTTCGTGGTGTAAGTTAAAGAAATCAAGGTTAGCAATGGGCCCCTTACTCTAACACTGCTTGCAGTTCTTTCTCGACTGTTGATTCGGACCAATGTGGGCCAATAACACTATCAATTCGCTCCTTTTTTGCTGCAAGTCTAAAAATCATCAGCCCAGTTCCATATAACTATATCAAATTCCCAACATACAAAGAGGCAAAGGCTTTCTGTCGTGTCTCAATGTTTTGTTTTAGAATTGCTAGCTGTGCTCTGCTATCGGCATTCCTCGTTCCCCGGTACAATTCTTCAGTCACACGCTCGATGTCTTCCTCCAGGTCCCGGAGTTTGGTATTCTGAATATGAAGTGAACCGTCATTGTCAGCTGTCTGTGCCTGGGCTTTGACCTCCTCGAGGCGCTTTTCCTTCTTGTTAAGCTCGTCTTTAGCCATGACCTCCTTTGCTGCGTCGGCATTTAAACCGTCTAGATCCCGCTTGAGACCTCTGACTTTCATGTCGACATTTTTGATCTCGGACTGGGCATATTCCTTTTTCTGTTGAAGAGAACTTTTCTTGTTTAGGAGGGAGTTGAGATCATTTTGCGCAGTGCCAATGATGTCTTCGTTATCACGCTTGATCCTCTCTAAAACGAGATTCTGGTCTCTCGACATTCTTGCAATCTTGGCCATAAACTCTTGCACCAGAGTGTCGTCCACCTCGCCATCAAAACCCTTAAGACCATGTTTAATGCTGATCTCTCTAACAAGATCCACACGTTCCTTTAATTGCCCTTCATATGCCTTCTTCTCCGCTTCAATCCGGCCCTCCTCGGTCAGCTTGGCTCCTAGGTTCGATCTCGTCTGCTCCAACTTGGATTTTGTCTTGTTATATTCGTCCTTTAAGGATGCAATATGTTGTACGTAGGTTGTTAGTCTATCCTGATATTCGTGCTGCAGCTTATGCAGTTCTTCGTCTGAGTCACCTAAAAACTTCATGTGTTCCGAAAGTTCCTTAAGATGTGACCGCTTGGATGCAGCTTCTTGTCTCTTCATCTCGAGAGTAGCAAGCGTTTGCTCAAATCCTTTAGCCGTCTTGAATAGATTCTGTTGTTCCCGGGCGATAGAATTGAGCTCAACGCTCAGCTCACCGACCTTGACCCGCATGGACTCAATCTCCGTGTGCAGTTCGTCCGATCGACGTTTGGCCTATGATTGTTAGGATAGGAACGGACCAAGACAAATGAGACTTATGTACCTTCTCTGCCCGATCTTTGTCAGTTCGATACTGCTCTAAAAGAATCTTGAGTTTTCCGAGCTCCTCATTCTGCTTTTTGCGTAACACCTTGATATTGTCGATGGCTTTGGTGTACTTCAGCGCCTCAAAGATTTCATCAAAACGTTTCTTCAGCACAGCAGGCTCGCTCAGGGGCCAAAGACTCTCGTCTTGGTGGCAAAAAATCACGTATTCCAAGACAGCTTTTGACACTCCCAAATATTGGGGCATTACGAGATCCAGCTCTGCACATCGCGAAGATATGGTGGACCGTTCTCCATTACGGACGACAAGGAGCTGACCTTCAAGCGTTTTTTGCTGACGGGTAGTTTTCTTGACGGTAAGCTGCAGCGACCGAGTACACACCATCTTGGCACCATTTATCGATTTGAACGAGAGCTTGACTTGTGCTAGAACTTCTTTCTCTCCGCACATCTTGGGATCGTGTATGAAAGCACCACCTTTGCTATTTGGTGGAAGGTCGCCCGTAGTGGCATATTTCAAACATTCAATGATCGTTGTTTTACCCGATCCATTGTAACCAACGATCAAGGTCAACGGAGTTTGGAACTGGATGGTCTCACTCCGAGTATTGTCAAACGAACGAACGCTATTTACGTCAGCTGGAAATGACAGTGCTCTGAACATGGTATACGCACCCTAGGATGGCAAGCTTGTCAATTCGTGCTTTGAGAGTGTCTGTTAGCTAGCTGCTTAGATACTCGTTAGGCTTCAAGCTTACACCTATGGTCAGGTTAGTGGATGTCAAGTTCTCTTCTCTGGGAAGGGAGTTGACAAACATGATGATGGGTGGTTGATCTGAAGTGATGAGGAATTTGCGTATGTCGTTGCCGTTGACTTACCAGAAAACAAGGAGACGTGTAGAAGCTATCGCGTCTAGTGAGCTATCACGTGTAGCAGCAGTGTAAGGCTCTTTTTGCTGCAGTCTTACTTCCTTCCTACTTTACCCCCACAGGCGAAAGACTCAGACGCCGGTCCGAAGTCTCAGGTCTCAGGTCTCAGGTCTCTCGCTCCAGGGGCTCTCACAGCAAGCAATCTATTAGCCAGCCACAACGGCGTGACATACATGATAAAATTCTGGTGTCTGCCTATCCTTTTAGAGTGAGTACATACTTTATATATACACCACACATCACCATTCCTCACCCTCCACAAGCATCCCTCCGTTAGAAATTTGTGATCTCTCAATAGATGAGAGTAGGCAGCAGCAGAGATCCAGCAGTACAGGTACTTATAGAGTACTTAAGCACTTAACCTGGGTAAGTATTTACTCACTTGTCACTTGGATCCCGCCACCATTAGCCGTCCCGTCCGCCTCTCCACGCCGTCGTGTCGCAACTAGAGCTAGAATGAGAGTGAGAATGAGAGGAATATGAGAGAATGTGTGCATCACAAAATCCCCTAAAATCACAAAAATCCTTGCGCCTCCCCCCCACCACTGTGCTCTTGTTCCTTTTTCAATCCCATCCAATCGTCCATCCCAGCCAGAGATTGTTGCATTGTCGCAGATGCTGGTGTTACTTATTCACAGAGTTCTCTGCAATCCGTTCTCTCCATCGACCAGCGTTTCGCCCGTGCTGGTAGTGGTCGCAAAGTCTCTTACAGTTACTTTCGAATTCGGTATAGTGGAGCAAGCGTTATTATGAACCCTCCCGATTCCTCACCTCCGACCCAGTCCTACACGGTGTCTGGCGGCCGGAACAATCAGCAAAATCTTTCGGGAATACCCCTCGGCAACGGTGTCAATGATCAACTTCGAAGCCTGCAGATGTCTCCCTTTGCCACTGCCGCAGCTGTGGCGAACCAACAGTCTATGTCGGCGTCGGCCGGCTCGATGCTATCTAACGGCAATGATACGGCAATGATGGACCAGCCGCTTATGTTGTCTATGGACATGGCATCGGGAAACAGCATGGGAGCGCTTGATCCTCAGTTATCTTCGGTCGGTGATCAATTTGCAGCTCTGGCGACCACTTCACCCCTAGCGGCGATGCCGAGCGAATACGGAAGTCTCGGGGGCGGTAGCACATTGACGGAGTTCACGAAGCGGCGAAACTGGTCACAGCGCATTCTAGAAGAGCTTCAGGATTTCCTGCATGTACTTACGCCCGCCGGGAAAGTGGTCTACGCGTCCCCGTCGAGTAGAACCTTGACTGGGTTTGGCGTTGAAGAGTTGATTGGAAAGTTTATCACCGATTTCATCCACGAAGATGATTCAGCACTGTATGTCCTACTGTGGTGAAAGTTCTATCCGGTACCAACTTATGTGACATGCAGGTTTGTGCGCGATTTCAATGAGTCGATAGCTACGGGACGGCCACTCCGACTCTTCTATCGCTTTCGAAAGAGTGATGATACCTACGCCATATTCGAAACCCACGGTCATCCGCATATCGCAGATGCGCCGCAAATTGATCCTTCGTCCCCGCAATCCGTTTGCAAGGGCTTCTTCATGATGGCGCGTCCATACCCGACGAGAAATGCCGCTTTATTGGATTCTTTCTTGGAACATAAGATTGAGAATGAACGGTTGATGAAAAGAATTGCGGAATTACGACAAGAAGAGTATGAAGACCAGCAACAACAGCGGCAGCGACAGCAGCAGTCACTCAGGAGCGAAGGATTGACTAGCACAAGCCACGGATCTTCGTTTGGTAATGATACACCTCTGTCAGTATCTCAAGGTCAAACGCCAATGTCTGCTCCTGCGGAGTCCATGCCGCCTCCCGCCAAACCAGTCAGTCAGCTCACTCGACAAAATCTTGATCGGATGGAGGCCTCCAATTCTGTCAGAGTAGAAGGTATCAGAGACAAGATGGCACGATTCGACGGTACGCATATGGACACGATAGAGATTTTGACTGGGCTTCACTATCGAGAAGGTGAACGGTCCAAGGGTATAAGTACAGGTGACACATCGCCAGCATTGATTCGTGGGGATGTCGGGGTCCCGATACCAATCGACAAGGAAAGTCGACAGAGTTCAGACAAGAAGAAAAAGCAAAAGATTGCCGACGAGTATGTGTGCACAGATTGCGGGACACTGGACAGCCCAGAATGGCGCAAAGGTCCAAAGGGACCGAAAACACTCTGCAATGCCTGTGGGTTACGATGGGCGAAGTTTGTTACCTTCGATGTTGATCTTGTTGAAGAGTCGTCGACTGACCCGAACATAGGAAAGAAAAGAAAAAGAATGCGTCGTCAGCAAACCCGTCCACGGGGAGTGTTCCGCCTGGCAGCACCATAGGGGGGATGAGTTGATGGCTGGTATTCCATGAAAATCGGATTGGGCACTTTTCCTTTATTATTACTGGCGTTCAGTTTTTTTGGGTTACAGGAAGTGCGGGGTTGAGAGTGGGGATGCGCAGTTAGGAAAGAATGTTTCTTGCATGAACTCGCTCCATTGAAAAAAAGAGATTTGATTCATCTGTACATATACACGTTGGGTTTTGCCAGGCTTTGGCGATATACCTTAGTTAATTGGATGCGCGGGGAGAAAAGGGGGGGCACTTCGTTCAATATGATGACATTTCGAGTTTGACTAGTGCGGGGTCATGATCTGCAGCACCAAAAGAAAAAAAAGGGTTCTCAGAAATGCCGGCCCAAGACGAACCGCTGAGAAAGGGTATTGAATGGCAAGACTAGGTACTTTTATCTGAATCCTTTAAACGATCCATAATTTGATGTACTTAAGGGTAATGAAACTGCACTGAATATTGAATGATATATACGAGTGATCTACTATGATAACTATCACTAATTCTCACACCATCTACTGGCACACCAATCGAAAGTCATCACAACAATAGAACTCCATTCCCAGTTTTAAACCGTTACTGGCGTTGCAAACGCCGTAAACTTCGTGTAAGTTTTCGGCGATACTACCAGCGCCTTGCTGTATACCATATCATGATAATAAGTAATCGCGTATCCAGGTCCATCTTGGCCGTCTGTTGTAATTTTCCTTCTAGTACCTTGCCACATGTGGAGCCAGCGAATAAGACAGGGGGGCTGGTTGGAGGTAGTATTGTATTACGTGCCCATGTATCCTTCGACAAGAGACGGCTTGTCGAGAAGATTCTGAAATGATCCGTTCACGCCTATCTTTCCTGGAATGCTCCCACAAATACCAATCTTCTTATTCCGGGGTTCTTTGCTGACTTCATCAGTTATTATCGTATCTTCCCCGTAAAGAACAGTGTCAAACTACATTGATGGTAATTCCCAAAATTGGAAGCCCGCAAAGCAATTTTCGTTAACCAGTGATTGGATCGAAGCAGATGCGGGACCTGGTACCCCTGGAAGGTTTGGGGGACTTGAATTTTGGCACTGTTGAAACGTAGGGAAAAACTTGCTTGTAGTTGCTGGAGCCTGAATGATGCGGCGGGGCACTCCATTGGGCTGGACATAGAGGACTGGAGAATCACCGTTTGGCTATGGAAAGATCCATGACAGTTACCGAAGATGCGCGGCTGGCATACCAAAAGTGGGAGTAAAGGACTCTACAGAGCTCGCCTGGAAATTCTTAGCTCCCTCCTGATGGAAATATCACCTCAGTATCGCTGTGAATACTTCTCGCTCATGTTAGTCTTCATGCGGTTTCCAGACATTTTCAGACAGCTGAATGTAGCAGGCTAGGTACTAGGTGAACGAAGCTGTTGGGGAGCTTTAAGTTACCGTAGGTATCTTGTATGTCGATAAGTAAATCAGCAAATGGTGGGAAAACAACATAACAATGGCAGCTCTAAGTTTTTACTGATGTCATTTATATAGAGCGCCTTGGCGCTGCTTTTCTGGTGGGGCATTAAACGAAGTTTGTCAGACGGCTTGGTAGGATTTTTGGCTAGCGCCAGCGACCAAAAGCCGGATGACAGACTACGTTACGCATTTACAAAATTAATCTCGTTTCTACTTAGTTCATAACTTTAGGTACGTCTTACTAATTAGTCTTGAATCGCTACTGGCAGCCAGTAGCGGTTCGAGACTACTTACATACAGTAGCCCATCAGCAAAAACAAAATTTGCTTCTTTAAATTTAATCAGCTTATTGTGCCCACAAACCCCAAAAAATGAAATTGAGGTTCCTGTGACATATGGCGTTGCTCTAGTGATTCTGAACATTCAAGGAGTAGTTACAATCATTTCATGAACCTCAGAAACCTCGCCCCGGAAGGTGGAAATTAATCATTTCGACACCTATTGAACTCCTTCCAGGTCAGATATTCACAATTGCAATTTCCAAACCAAAGAACACTTGTATACAAGTTCTCATGAAACTAAAATCTACCCCTGACAATAAAATCTAGGGTTTGACACATATACATACTAGGGGCCAATCTAAGGGGGAGTTGGGAAAAGCTTTGGTGTTACTGTAACTGAGATTTGTTATGGCCGTTAGCGCGGTACTACGATGTGTTATTGATACTACCGCCGTGCCATGGCACATTATGGGTTCATTACCGTGTGTTACGGGATTTTATGGTACATTCGGTTACATTTTTACTATTTGCAAGTTATTATGGTGTCAGGTGTGTGAGAGTCTCAACTTATGCACATGATTTTTAATACCGATTCTGATACCGACAAGTTGGTATTCACACACAATAACCATAAGTCACAACTACGTGTTATATCAGTGCAATCATGTCATTAATCAAGATATATGCTAATTTTTTGGTGTAGAATTTGTTTAGCTAGATATATTCACAAAGCTCGACTCTTCTACAACTCCCACAATAGCTCTCACCACTCCAGCAAACAATCTGAAACATCAACTCTATCAGATGGTTGAAGGTCACTGTTTGAATCTGAGAACATATTGGGCATGAGAGTAGCGGACACTCGACACATGTTCATCAACTAATGGCAATGTGCCCATACTGATAATATCTTGGTTTGACTTGTGTATCAGCAGTATGCGACCTTCCTGAGGTGATCAATATCTTTCTCATGAGATTGGTACTGCAACGACTACCTGGCATTCATTACTGCTCTACTGAGACAAGTGCTGCTCTGATATGGTCTCTGACGATCGTGGTCTGATTGATGTGGCTCTGACATCATCCCTGATAATCCTGGCTATGAAAGTGCGCACTGACATAGTCTCTGACAATTCCGGCTCTGATAAATGTGGCTCTGACAGGTGCAGCTCTGACATGGTCTCTGACAAGGTCTCTGACAAGGTATCTGACAATTCCGGCTCTGATAAACATGGCTCTGACAAGTGCACCTTGACATGATCTGACAATCCTGGCTGTGATAAATGTGACTGACAAGTGCGACTCTGACACGGACTCCAGCTCTGAGTGGCTCTGACATGGTTCCAAAGGCGGCACTAGATACCAGGCATCCCTGTTGAGATCAACATATCCGATCGATCTGCATCGGGAAAAAGTCATTTCGCCACATGCAATTTACCGTAAGCTATATAACCTCTGGTAGCTTCCTGTAACAGCCATAACGGCGGATAATGGAATTCGGCCCAGAGCCATTATATGTAATGCGGATAACAAACGCGTAACACATGGTAAGCTTACGGTAGCATTTCTACTTTACCCCTTTACTTTGGTGTACTGACTAAGTGCTCTCGGGGTGATAGTGAGAGTGTTTGTGCATGACATGGTGTAATCAAGTATGCTAGATTTGCACTATGGATCATTTGGCAGAGGCTACTTGTGCAATCGCACTGTCTTGTCAGAACTCACGGTCGGTTGTCAGAGTAGTCGCTGTGATCTTGTCAGAGGCTCCACATGCTGTCGCCCTGGTCTTGTCAGAGCCCATTGTCAGCTGTCGGAATCCACACGTATAGCCGCCCTGATCTTGTCAGAGGCTTCTCACGCTATTGCCCTAGTCTTGTCAGAGCCCAGTGTCAGCTGTCAGAGTCTGCACATATAGTCGCCATGATCTTGTCTGAGGCTTTTCACGCTATTGCCCTAGTCTTGTCAGAGCCCACTGTCAGCTGTCAGAGTCTGCACGTATAGTCACCGTGATTTTGTCAGAGGCTTTTATGGTATTGCCCTGGGCTTGTCAGAGCCCACTGTCAGCTGTCTGAGTCCGCACCTATAGTCGCCATGATCTTGTCAGAGGCTTCTCATGCTATCTTCTTGACGTTGTCAGAACTCAGGGTTAATTATCAGAGTCTATACATGTATTTCACCGATTGCCATTCTAATCATGATATTAGAACCATTTATGTGTGTAATGAAATTCAGTTAGTTTTACATCCATTGTATTCTAATAATGATCTGTCGAATTAAATATATACTATATACACGAGCAGCTATATGTCCTCATGATCAATTACCGTCTCCGGATCCCACTGTCTGGCAGCAGCTGCCTTCCAACCTTGACCATTGATCGCATCGATTCGGTCCATACGTATAGCCAGGATCTTTCTTCACATCTGTGGTGGGATACTTTCCCATTGTTTGAATAGATCACTATATGTACCTACTCAATGACAGATACGTGTGCCCAAAACAGAGTTCTGCATACCCTTGTATGGATCTGCTTCAAATACCATGTGGAGGAAACTGCCACCAGCCCAGTCGTCGAAGGAATCCTTTACTGCAGTTGCAGCAAGTAACAAACACTCTGGTGTCACCTCTTCGGTAAACTGGGACGTACATGGCCATCGCGTGAAAATACACTTTGAGTTCACAAAGAAGGTTTATGCAATCACGCCTGATAGCGAACGATGCAGAAACATCTTTTTCGGTATCTAAGTTGATTGTTAGGACATTTATAGAATCAATTGGTTCACTCTGATTTCGCTCTTGCAGTCTGAATGATCATACCAGTATGTGCAAGAAGAGATTAGCCTTGTTACTAGCTTTTGGCGGTCATCCTTCGAAAGGGTCCGAAAGATAGTAACATATTGATTGAGCGCATCTTCACGAGCCTGTTCGGTGAAGTGCACTCGGGCAGCTGATTGGCGATCCATGAGGTTGGTTGTCAGTGCTACATAGCAGGGCTTGAAACATGCGAATACTTACCATGTGGATAGCTGCTTATGAGACGTCAAACTCCTTGATTGCCACACTCAGAATTTCATGTGCTTCCTTGTAGCTTTCCTCAGACAGCTTGTCGACATCGACTGGGTAGGGGTCTTCACTAAAAATTCTGCAAAAGAATAGATCCCGGGCAATGTCCCACCAATCTTCTGGCACCCCAATGTCAGCCACCTTACGCTTTTGCTGGCGGCCAGTATTGATGGGGGACATATTCCACTTTTGCATCTAGGTGTTGCCTAAGTCAGAGAGGTTGCGCTAAGTCAAAGCCAATAAAGGAATGTTGCTCTTACCTGCTGAGCATAGTGCTCCTGGTTCCCTGGAGGAGTGTCATGGGATGATTGCAATGACTATGTATTGTCAGCTAGAGGGTGTAATGTTGGATGCGGGTGTGGTTATTACCCCCCCTGGGTTGCCGGGAGAAAGAATGGTCGATCGCACCTACGCATTGTCAGTCAGCAATGCGGGGGTAGACATTTCTGCTCCTACTAACCCCTCGCTGGTTGCTGGAAGAAGGACTAGGTGTTCGCACCTATAAATTGTCAAAGTCAGGCACAAATGTTGAGCTGGATGCGTCACTACCCATGCTTGGTTGTTCAAACTGGAAGAACGACTACCGCCATTTAATATGCGGGATCTTTGACGTGGGGATCGCAGTTCATTGTCATTGTCATTGTCATTGTCATTGTCATTGTCATCGCAATCACTCATCCGCTGGCCTACCGAGCACTTGTTACCACCGTTTTCACCCCCGGATTGGTGCTGCTGTCGGACATTTCCATTCTAGTTAGTCCCACGGCTACTGGTGCCGGAGTTTTGATCATTCCGGCCACTGCTGCTTTCGGAATTTCTACAACACGTGTGGGTGCTGCTGCTAGATCTGGTTCCGTTTGCCATTGTGTGCAGTGTATGTTGCGCAGGTTCACGTTGGGTGTAACTGCTTTGCATGTACATGGAATCCACGGCTCGTCACCCTTTATTATATAGTGCATTTCTATCTCCCATCACCTAAAAACATCCTTCTTAAAGTTGAACATAAAACCAATAATATTGGTACCCGTGTCAGAGTCATGGTCCATGTGAAAGTCGAAGTGATACTGTAAACGTGTCAGAATCAAGTTCATTGTCAGAGTTGAGATTATACTGTATACGTTGAGTCTTCCGTGTCAGAGTTGAAGTAATTAACGTATAGGCGAGGTTGCTTCTGGTGTTAGAGTACGGTGGTTGTCACAGTTAGGGTGATTGTCAGAGTTAGGTGATTGTCAGAGTTAGGGAGATTGTCAAAGTTAGGGAGATTGTCAAAGTTAGGGTGATTATTAGAGTTAGGGTGATTGTCAGAGTTAGGGTGATTGTCAGAGTTAAAGTTATACCGTATACGTTGGGTCTCCCGAGTCAGAGTGGAATCAATGCCATATTTTAGATAGGGTTGCTTCCCGTATCAGAGTAAGGTGGTTGTCAGGATTAAGGAAATTGCCAGAGTTAAGGCAATTGTCAGAGTCGAAGTTATACCGTATACGTTGGGTCTTCTGAATCATAGTTGAAGTAATGCCGTATTATACATGGGGTTGCTTCCTGTATCAGAGTAGGGTGGTTGTTAGAGTTAAGGAATTTGTCAGAGTTAAAGTAATTGTAATGGTCCATCAGCAAAAAACATTTCCGTCCGGGTGGAATGGCTGCGTCAGAGTGGGCGCGCTCCTCCAGAGCCGGCAGAGACACCCTGGTGGCAAATTACTCCGGGCCCTGCGTCAATACCATGTGTCGGGTTGCATATCACCCTCTGATCGCTGTTTTGCCGTTTCTTCTCGCTCTGTCGGTCTCCTCTTTTAAACAAACAATCTGGCGTTGTGGCCAACTGTGACCATATGTCGGAATGGGTTCATTGGGTACACGCTTGCATCGGGATTGCAATGCAACTGGTGACGGTGCGAAAATCTCTCCTCGCATTCATTCTACATTAAGCTCAAAGAGGGTAGGAAGAAGGCGAGAAGATATGATACTACCCGGCCATGAGGATCCACAAAATCTCGGAAAGAGCGAGTAAGACCAAATGTTGGGAACGGTAGAGTGTGTATTTTCGTCGTATGACAAGATGAGATGATAATGAGATGTTGTCTATCTACCCCCAGGTGTCCCGAATATATACTCCACGTCGCTCATTCCACCTCTGTTACCCCTGTATCTCCGTACACCCAGCGTCCCTCCTTAACGATATACTTGGAAGCCGTGATTGATCGAGTTTGGCGATGCACTGGGTGGCCGTGACCAAGCCAGTTTGGAGATGCATTTGGAGCCCGAGATGGAGTGGACTCAGAGATGCACTTGGAGGCCGTGATCGATCCAGTTAGGAGATGCACTGGGAGGCCGTGATTGAGCGAGTTTGGAGATGCACTTTGAGGCCGAGATCGAGTCTACTCAGAAGATGCACTTGGAGGCCGTGATCGATCGAGTTTGGAGATGCACTCCGAGGCTGTGACCGACCGAGTTCGGAGATGCACTTGCAAACCATGATCGAGCGAGATTGGAGGAGTACGTGGATGTGGTCGACTTGGAGGGTGGCGCGATGGTAGCTGAGACTCTATTCATTGGTTAACTTGCAATTGTGGGAATGTAGAGAGTCGAGTACAACATCCGCCGAGAGATGAGAAACTGGCTGGGAGCGGGAGACTGTCGATCTTGGGCTGATGCTGCTCTTCGTGTATGCTGTACTCGGTGTTAACTCATGCTTATGGCGTGGAGAGATAGAGAGGGATGACTTAACTTCGTGTTCTGAGGTGATGGTAGAGTTGAGCACAAGAACGAGAGAGATCAGAGGAGATGGGGGAAATCATCATGAGAAACCGGGACTTAGAGGATTTCATGTGCAAGTCATTTGACCATCCCCGATACGGCAGGTACGAGTCGCGATCCAGCGGGTAAAAACACAGATACGAGGTCGTCTAAACCCAATCTGGCAGGTCGTTCTGCTGATTTCTCATAGCCACTCGTATCCTCCATATCGTTCTCATCTGCATCCCCCATCTCTCTCTTTGTCGTCCACAACTCTACCATCATCGCAAGAACACAAAGTTAAGTCATCCCTCTCTATCTCTCCATGTCATCATCATGAGTTGACACTGAGTGCAGCATACACCGAGTACAGCATACACCGAGTACAGCATATACCGGGTACAGCATACACACAAGATTGTCTGTCGTCCCTTCATTCTCACCATTTCAAGTTGACCCCTGAATGTAGCTTCAGCTTCTGGCATATCTCCCTACTGATTGACCGCCACCAGCCAGTACTCCATAAGAGCTTCAAAGGTAAACTCACCTTGTCACATTCTCACGGTTGCGAGTTAACTAACTGATGAATCTAGTCCCGGCGCACCGTCCATCAATCGCCTCCGAGTACACATCCAATCTCGCTCAATCACGGCCCCCAAGTGCATCTCCAAACTTGCTCAATCATGGCGTCCAAGTGCATCTCCCAACTTGCTTGATCATGGCCTCCAAGTGTATCTCCAGACTCGGTCGATTACGGCCTGCAAGTTTGCACGATCATGGCCTTCAAGTGCATCTCCAAACTCGCTCGATTACAGCCTGAAAGTTCGCATGATCATAGCCTCCAAGTGCATATCACCAAAGTCGCCAGATCCCAGCCTCCAAGTGTATCTCCAGACTCGCTCGATTACGGCCTGCAAGTTCACAAGATCATGGCCTCATTTTCACACGCACCTCGAATTGCTCTCAAGCACCGCCTGCAGCCAGTCCAGCTATACTGTGTGTAGATGGGTAGCTATATAGATACATAGATACATAGATGAGAATACAAACTGAATACATGAGTTTTAAAAATCGTTGAATGATTGGTAGTAGCTATGATTCCCAGGTGCACCAGCAGCGTTCCCAAAGAAGATGTTGTTTTTCCCAGACTGCTCTACTGTGATTTGAGGTACTCCCAGACATGTCGCCGGCGCTGACAGGTGCTCCCAGGCTTGTGGTCGGCGCTCCCAGTTACTCTGAAGGCCCGCAGGAACTTGCCCTCCTTGGGACTAATACCCTCCTGAAATTGACGCATCTAAGTTTACACTCCACATCCTCTCAGACACTCCTGGAGGCTTCCAGTGACTAAAATACATTTTGCTGATGCTATGCAACACGACTCGTCACCTGGGCCACGGGAAGCGTGTAATTCTCCGTCAGCGGGTATGAGGTTCCGTCAGAGCTGTCAGAGCCATTCGGAACACCCGGGTGTTTCTGACGGAAACTAGAGCTGTTGCTGATGTCGAAGTCATACTGTATACATTGCGTCTCCCCATGTCCGAGTCAATGTTATACTGGACTTTCCCATGTTCACAGTCAGTTATAGGTTCCATAGGTTAGAATTGATACACTACTTTGTTAAGTTTCAGTAATCTGCCAATCTTCCCGACCGTATTCTTGTCCACAAACACCTACGTTCGGCCACACTACGAAACCGTTCTCATGCAACCACTCTGGGATCTTGCTCTGCGGATCCCACCATACAGGTGCATCTCGATACGGCACAGTATGGTCTTCACTGATATGTGAGTCGAAGTGGCAGACGCAGTCGCGAATGGTGTGCTCTCCCAAGTCCAGCCAGATCTCTCCACTGGTGCTTCATGGGCAACGGCCACTGACCCGACCTGTGGGTGAACAAAATGAAGGCCTGATAATTCGAATATTTCATTGCAAGTGGTATAAGATCATGAGACTGCACATAGTTGGAGGTCGATGGGATTGGCGGTGCAGCTCACCAATGTACGGGAGTGGGTACCTACTAAGGACTTGTAGGAGGTAACTTACCTGGTTAAGTGTCGGACGACCTGTATCCCTATGGGTAGTAGTTCGCGATGGCTACACTGAATATGGGTGGTTAGGCCTCCTACAAGGGCTGCTGAGAAAGGTTTGGTTGGACACTGCAGGCCACTCTTATCCCTAGCTGACCCTCCAAACCGCTTTATCCCTGCAGCTGAGGTTGTATGGCCATTGCATTAAAGACAGAATTTCGACAATGAAATGCTGAGTATTGCTGTAAATTACTGTGAGTCTTTCAGATAGAGTGTAGTGTGAGAATTTTGCCACAATTCGCAAAGCACAGCAGTAGATGAAGTGGTATACACCAAGTGCACTGACTTACACTAATATAAGATCTGTGTGGCAATGTCAAATGTCAACACCCAGCACACTCCTAGGTCGCCCAATTCGATTTGCCCTCCCAATGATGATAGTACTCGCTCCGTACGTTTAATGAAGCATGGAGTTCTTGATTTTAAAGACCCTCACGGCTTAATTTGACCAATGATAGTTACCATGCAGAAGTGGTTCATGATATTGAATTTGTTGATACAAGATGGTTCAGTAGATTGCTGTTGTTCAACCATGGCGGGAGGGTTATGCATCATTGTGATTTTGATTTCACGCATTCAGGGTCCGACTTCAGTAAACCATCAGTTCTATTACATTTACTGCTATTATGATGTATCAATGAAACCTAGAATGAAATAGCATACCAAGGATATCCTCAATCAAATCACTGACACCATTCGAAACCTCCAAGCGACATCTCACCCTCTACAATCGTACTTCCGTCAACTAATCCCATATTCACAACACTGGTCATGTTGTTGCTGTTAGAGTTGCAGTGGCTGCAAGGGATGGGCTGGCTGCTGCTGGCGATGGCACACCCGTCCATAGGCAGAACAGCTGAGAATTACTTGCTAGCTTCAGTAGCAGCAACAAAGCCGCTGAGATGATTAAAAGAATTGTTGGGCTGCTCTATCATCTCCTCTGGGACGTAATCAAGGAAGTCCTAATCAAAGCTGCCCTGATCGTTCTTAGGTTGTGCCATCGCTGGGTCTGTACTAGTTGAGTAGATTCTACAGCGGATAAAGCTGCAGATATTGTCGATCTTTTTGACTTGAACCTTGAGCGAGGAAGAAAGAAAATCTGCATCGAGACAAAAAAATACATCTGTGTATGCACTATTAACAGTGTGATTGATGTTTCTTGTATCGCATTTATGTTGTGCTCCATCTCCTGGACCAAACTCTGGCAGTACCATCAACTCGCCTGTTATCCAGGCCGACAGACAATGGTGGATTTGGGTCTTGGTGAGGGCAATCCATGTCCGGTTGATTTTATCAATCAATGATCAATCTTTCATGCCCATTTGTCATATGCCATAGAAGTGTGTCCGGTGAATAAAATCCTGAATGTCTGTTCCTGCAAATCAAAACATGCACTCCTAAATTGTTCGTCAAGACAACAAATCAACAAGAAGGGAACTTTGAACTTACCTCACCAACATTAGTGGGGCATGCAAACCTGTCCTTGGCCAACAGCCAGGCTACCATTTTCAGGATCACTGCAGGAGACTTTGTTCCAAATCTGTAAATGGAGTCAATTCGAGTCTTGCAGCGGTATAGCTGTGCCTCATGGCAGCAAGTAATCTTTGCAAGAGCCTGATGCACAATGTCATTGATGAAAATGATCGTTGGGACTAGTGTCATCAACGGTTCAGGGTTACCCAGCTGTGGTCCGGATTGGAACTGACCTGGAGGCCCCGGTCCAGGTCAGGAACTGGCAAGGGACCCAAACCGGGTGACTAGCGCCGGAGTATTACCCAGACCAGACATAAACCCACGGGTTTTTGGCCAGGTTGGAACCCGACCATGGTTCCATTGAACAGTTCTTACAACTTTGATAGTACTTTGTCTGCCAGTGAATGATTCAGTTCTGATCGGAACGTGACATGATTGAGATGTAGATTGTTCAGTTTTAGCAGCTCCTTCACCTCCCGAATTCAGATTTGCAATGCAACAAATGTTAGTTGAATCGCGGCGAAATAATGCCAAATTTGATGCGAAATTAGCGGGCTTTTGATAGCAACTAAACGAATATTTGTCGGATCGCAAATTTGAAAGCTGGAGGTGAAAGAGCGGCTAATACTGCAGAATCTACATATTGATCAGGTCATGATACGATGAGAACTGAGATACTCAATTGGAACCAAGTTTGTGGGGTTGAAATGCCGGGATTTTGGTGCTAAAACAGGCCCAATTGCAATGGTCCGGGTTCTCATGTGGTAAAACCTGTTGCAACTGTCCGGTTCCGGGTTGGCACCGGACCCGGAACCCAACCGGAAATTTGGAACTGTTGGTAACACTAGTTGAGACCATTCATTGAGCACAGAAATGTAGGCATGTGGAAGGCTTGAGTTTCTCTGGGCCGGAACAATCCAGGCGATTTCCTCATACCACCAACTATGAATCTGCGCAGTCTTCACCACATACGTGGCAAAGGGATTCACAAATATCGCATAATTGATAGCTATAGGCTTCACACGTGCCATGACAATTGCCAGAACGCCTGAAAGAGTCATCTCTGCATTGTATTCTCTCCCGACGATGAGTCCTGTCAAGTCATCAACAACGGGCTCATATCGTGACAGATTTCTGGCTTTCCATGCAGCCAATTGCTCACCGGCTTGGTTTGAATCGTTCCTTTAGTAAATATATACATCAGTGGGTGGATTCAAACATTTGAATGCTTAATCAAATACCGTCTTGGATGCCAGTGGTACATGCTGACCTTCATCCTCCTTCTACGAGACAATATAGACCTCCTGACTCTCAGGATGTAGGGGTCGTGCCAGCTTAGAAGTTAATTGAGTTGCTGCGACACATTTTCCAAGTGTTGATGTGGATGAATCTTTTGATGGCTGCTTGCCGATTGCTTTGGTGGATGTTCACCAAAGAGGCTTGTTATTGGATTCTGTATTGTCATCTCGACAATCATTGTCATTGTCGGGTATCAGGCTGAATTTGTCCTTGAGATCCTCATCATGGATAGATTGTCTCCTTCTCCTAGTGTTGGCAGGAAGAGGAGGAGGAGCAGATCTGCGGCGCCTTCAAGTCATGATTGAAACAGGCAGCGCGTGATAAGTACGAAAATATTAAACTACTAATCAAAGGAATTGTGAATCAATGTATAGTAAATGAATTAAAGCGTTGTGTGAAGGAGAAAAAGCATTGATATGATTGAAAGCATCATCGTGATGCATTTATTTATCCTGTCGATGATTCTAGGATCTTGCTTTCACTGTCCACCCACCCTTCCAAATCCTTCGATTGACGGGAACTCGGAACAAAAGATGGCAGGTGCAAAGCATGCCGCAGGGTTGTTGATCGGCTTCATTTGACAAAAATCATCATTGCAACCAGCTAAAAAGCATTAGCATTGCACTAATCTTTCTGGCTAAGTTCTGCTGGGTATAGATACCGAACTACCAATTACATGATTGCCATACATTGAGTCCTATTGCTGCAACTATGCCTTTCCCAAAAACAAACATCTCAACAATTAATCCCAACATCATGAACTCTCAACACATCCCTTCATGCATGAATATGACCGATGTAATAATAACATAAACAAAACACCAAAAAGAGACCCAAAACCTCACTAAAAAATGCCAAATGATCACCCATCCGTCCACCCTCCAAAGTGTCAGACAAATACCCATGCACAACACAAATCTTTGAACAACCATCCAGCAAGTGCATTCCATCCTCACAATGACTAATTTGCAGCTGGGTGGCTGTTTGGATGCAACCTATTGGTGAAAGAGCCTGCAGCGGGATGATTCACAATGTGATCTTGCTCGCATAGCCAAGCCACATTCTCATCAGTAACCACACTGTGCTGGTAATTGGCAAAGTGACCAACAGCACAGTTTCGGAACACTTGAAGGTATCCGTGGTGTCTGATAATCCTCCTTTGAAGCCCCCATCCGAACAATTGCAAGCCTGTTTATGTTGCTGGAAATCTTCTCTGATTTGGAGGCCACGTCTCAGCGTCATCCGATTTCTCCCCGATATTGTCGATCATATCCTTGGCTAGACGTGGGAGGATGTCATCCCGAGGAAGGTAGCTGTGGCAACCATGAGTAGGCGTCAGGGCGCCAGGTGTGCCGTCGGCTTGTTGGCCACAATAGATGACACAAATATGCGTTGGGTGGATTAAGGGGATCATCGCCATTACCCATCCGGCAGCAGTATTGTGATCCCGAATTGGGGTACCATCACAGGCGTGCGGACCGTCTTCTTCATTCGGGTCATCGCAGCAGCCCCGAAGCTCTCAGATTTTGGTGTTGGGGTCTGGCAGACCAGCAGTCAGAGCATTTGCGGTTGGCAAAATGGTCATATCAACAATAAATGAAACTATCAGAAGTATCGATTCATCATCCCCATGCCAGTGCCATGAGATTAGTTGAGTATTGTTTTCACCCACTCTCTTCCCAGCAATGTCAGGATGGGCATAGGCGATGGTCATGCCAAATGGCTCGAAAAGGAAATCGGTCAAGGCGTTGCAGCGCGACTTTGTCAGTGAAGACGAGTGACCCAAGGTGTTTTCCTCATTGTCTTCTGTATCTACCCATCATCAGAAAGAGCAAATGACGCATTAGGGTGATGAAATACATACCAACATGCACAAATTTCATCTTCTTGGTCGGGGTTTCATCAATCATATTCTTCCCTCGGCCAAGGCCAACATCCATGAACTCGTCCAGTGCTGCCTTGACTTTATAACCATCAAGGATAGTATTCTCCACTATGTACTGTTTCCAAAAGGGCCTTTTGGACACCAGATTACTGATTCGAGCGACGCAATGATCGAGTAGGAGATCCCATTGCCCGGGGCCACCGGCTTGCTTTTTGCCGATGCTCATGGACTGGGCAATCTCGCAGACCCACTCCCACACTTTGTTTTCTTCCCGTTGTGTCGTCATGCCACATTTCTCCTGCCCAATCCCAAATAGTTTCTGCTGCCCATTGACTAAATGCAACACCGGCGTTGTCGGCCAGGGAGCGGACTTGTAGCGTCGGCATCTGGATTGTATTAGCATCTGCGATGACTGATTTGGGGAACCAGAAGGCATCACAGTACATTATAGGTCCTCAGTGGTGGTCAATGATCTAGTGGTGGATATCGAATGCTCATTTCTCTAAACATGCATCGGGAGTGTGGAATATATTCTCAAGGGTCATGCTATGCGGAAGCAGAGGTGAGGAGAGTGTGACAAAGATTCTTGAGATTGTAAGTAAGGAGGGTAGGCAAGGCGAATATATATATGGGCTTGGAGGGGTTTTCTTGATCTGGTGACATCATCTTGGCTGCTAGTCAGCTAGGATACCGTAGTTGCTTAGCATGATCTAAGCACCATGATTTGTCGACTGAATGCTTAGGTTCATCACAAAGACAACAAAAAGCATGCTCTGCAGTCATATCTCACTCGTTTGTGCTTACTCTAGTTCTTGTACCCTGTGATGACGTTGCTGGGTTGGTATCTAAGGAGAATGCATGGTTCATGTATGGTACAAACGTAACAAAAAGTGACAACCATAAATTAGGCAATTGGTATAGGAGGGTCTTGTGAGGGTGCAAAACAATTGCCGCAACAAGCTAAATGCAGATGCAGTATACATTTCGTGATCCACATGATGTTGAAAATGTGAGTGCGATTAAACACTTTGCAAACGCGTGAAGGAGGATGAGAAAAATCCTACAAGAGTGGTAAGACGCCTTGTTGGGAAAAGTGAATTGAGGGGCAGCTTTTTCCGAGGACCAGCCAGCTTGCAATGATATGAGTAGCTAACGAACTGTCGACATGCTTCTTAATGTTGTTGCAACATTTTACGTTTCTCACAAGACATGGATGTATGTCAACACTGTATTTCCTGCTCGAGGACGTACTCCAACATCGGCGCTTACATCACCCACCACCGTCGCGACCATGGAGAAACAATAGTTTACCTATCAGCCATACAACTGGCAGATAATGGTTAAGCAATCGGGCAGAATAGTAGTCTACTTCCATTCGTCCATGAACGGCATAGCGACGCATTTTTTCACCCTTCCGAAGCTGATTCCAGCAATTCAGAGACTGACAGCGAGAATGCATAGCTCGATCCACAACAACCTCCAGTTCAGACACGTATTGATGGTACTCTACACATCGACAACTGTCTAGCCGGCAAGCCTATTAGCAATGGGTATTTCGATACCTGCGACGATGAAATCGATCAATGGTCAACATTTATCACAGGGGTGTATCCACACAACAAACTTTACTTCTAAGTATACATGGATACTTAAGTAATGACTTGGTGCACGGCCGTAGTCCTTATTGTAATCTCTTTTATGTGTATCTCCAGACACAGTGTATTGGGAGTCTGTATAAATCGTATACGTAAAGAGGACAGATATGTACAGGTGTCTCAGATGCTTCTAAGTGAATAGCAACTAAATTGTAGTGTGGTGTCACACAATACTGACAGTACATACATTTGTATAATCAACCTCAATGATATGGTGAGGTATATTCGTATAATTAATCTCGATGATTGATTCAGAATGTAGAGTATGTTCTTAGTATTAATCTTGATGATTGATTAATATTGAAAAGTATGTTCCAATGATTAATCTTGATGATTAATTAATATGGTGGTGGTAATATATTGCACGTTGATAGTGCAATTTAAATTGACACGTATCGTCACAAATTCCCTCTTCTTATCTCCTTGATAAATCTGGCGTTCAGATACTATTGGCAATAGTACATCTAAGAGTAATCTCCCTAATTGTCGTGTTGAATCAAATCCCAATATTCAGCATGGATGAGATCTCTAGTTCGTCTTGTCTGTTTCTTGCTTTGTTTTCTAAATTTTGCTTCTAACTCCTTAAGAGTCAGTTCTCCATATTTTGGTATGTTCTTGAATACTCGACAGGAGCAGGTAGTATTTCGTTTCATCGTTATACTGCTTTGATTCTTAGAAAGCTGCCTGGGCTTTGGTAAACATTCCTCGGAATGTAAATCCGTACCAGAACTTATATCAGAAATAGTCGTCCCTTACCTAATAGTGAAAAGCGGAATATCAGATTCCGGTATTAGGATTCCTGCTTCTCCTTTATTTGGTAATGGTGTTACCTCCAAATTCTTAATGTATTCTGATGCGAATATCTCATGATGGCAATACTAGATCAGTATCTCGGTGAACTGAATTATACACGCTAACCACGACATTCACTGTGCTGCAAATAACTGATCTTCCTTTTCGAAACAACCCAGTTGATAGGATAATGCCCACAGGATAACTTCATATTCGTTAATGAACTTATACTCAACAATGGGGCAGGTGAACCGCATACAATCCTAATAGATAATAGGAATATACTTGATAATAATAATAATAGTACTAAGCACTGAAAACTTATTAATATTTCAGCTTCTTCTTCGCAAGTAGGTATCGTTTGTGCTTGTGGAGCTACCCTTCCAATGCTGGAGCACTTCTGTCTCTTTATAGCTTTCTTGCATTGAATGATTGCTTTTGAAGAGTGACTCTCCCGAAGGGCGATCATCATCAATCATGGATTGCTATTATCTGATCTGTCATATCGTAGAGTACTCTTAAATGAGCTTTAATCTCTCTGGATAATGATCACGCTTCCCAAAGGTAATCGTGTTCTTGCGTGATTGGTTTTAAAGCACTATGCTCCCTTCTCGGGCCATCATCCCCAATAATATGTAATCAAACAGTGACTTCAACTTAGATATCTTGCAACTTGTATTATCGGATAGTCAAAACTCCTCCTCACCTGACACGGGTATTTGGAGAGCTTTATACAGATTACTGTAATAAATCAAAGCACAGCCTCACCATGGAGGGTATTTGGCGGTATGTGTTTCAGAAGCATACGTGGCGACCCATCATTGCTCTGTCGACATTTAACCGACGTATCACTTCGTGATTAACCCCTCAAAGGCTTACCGGAACTTATTGTCTTTGCCCAATGTCAATCAATCAAACACGCCATGTTAAAGTTGAGACTGTTCTCACAGACCGGAGAGTGCCCAAGTTGTTCCGCTCCACCAGGGATTGGCTTGAGATCCCACATCAGCGCATTTTGGCTATCGTCTGCCCGACATGTCAGTCACACATAGTGCAGTCGACACGTCAAGTCCCACTCAGTATAATTTAGTGGATGTGGTGAGAAATAACTGGCATCTCCAAGTCTTGATTACTTGTGACTGGTCAAGGATATTGAAAGATCAAATCAGATCTTCTGAACAAGATCTTTCAATGAGTTCGCTACCAACAAGGCTCGCTGGCTATCAAATCGACACGAGGCACCCATGAAATCCCACTAAGGACCATGGATCTGGCTACTTGCATTTGTCTAGACTTGGTGTTATGTATCCCTAACATTATAGGAATAGAGTCCTCTGACCCTATGCAAGTACCATTACCTCTGTTAAGGGAGAACCCATAACACCATTTTCTTGCGAGGAGGAGTATCAATCAGTGCACTGCATCAGCAACAACTCTAGTTTCCATCAGAAACACCCGGGTGTTCCGGACTGCTCTGACGGCTCTGACGGAACCTCGTACCCCCTGACAGAGAGTTACATGCCTCCCGTCGCCCAGGCGATGGGTCGTGTTGCATAGCATCAGGACAATGTATTTTAGTCACTGGAAGCCTCCAGGAGTGTCTGAGAGGATGTGGAGTGTAAACTTAGATGCGTCAATTTCAGGAGAGTATCAGACCCTAGGTGGGCATTCCTGCCGGCCTTCGGAGTGACTGGGAGCGCCGGCAACCAGCCTGGGAGTGCCGACGACAAGCCTGGGAGCACCTGGGAGTGCCGGCGACAAACCTGGGAGTGCCGACGACAAGCCTGGGAGCACCTGGGAGCGCCGGCGACAAACCTGGGAGCGCCAGTGACATGTCTGGGGGCACCTCGAATCACAGTCATGTATTCAGTTTGTATTCTCATCTATGTATCTATGTATCTATATAGCTACCCATCTACACACGCTATATCTGGACTGGCTGCAGGCGGTGCTTGAGAGCAATTCGAGGTGCGCCTGAAAATGACGATTGAGTGAACTCAGAGATACACTCTGAGGCCGTGATTGAGCGAGTTTCGAGATGCACTTGGAGGCCGTGATCGAGCAAGATTGGACGAGTACTTGGAGGCGGTCGATAGACGGCGCGCCGGGACTCAATTCATCAGTTAGTTAACTCGCAACTGTGGGAATTAGACAAGGTGACTTTACCTTTGAAGCTCTAATAGAGAACTGGCTGGTGGCGGTCGATCGGTAGGGAGGTACGCTGGAAGCTGAAGCTACATTCAGGGGTCAACTCGAAATCGTGAGAATGAAGGGACGACAGACAATCTTAGGTGTATGCTGTACTCGGTGTATGCTGCACTCAGTGTTAACTCATGATGATGGCATGGAG
>Ga0307512_10000568_pt1 | contig 54718 bp, 55 predicted proteins | sample 14_EM_MG_FD_200267 | JGI IMG/M metagenome (GOLD analysis project Ga0307512, IMG submission 200267) | Populus trichocarpa ectomycorrhiza microbial communities from riparian zone in the Pacific Northwest, United States - 14_EM | ecosystem: Host-associated > Plants > Roots > Unclassified | place...
AGGACACGTGTGTTACACTCATCGCAGGGGCTGCAGTTATGCTCAAGCCGTTTACACAACACCTGGCAATGTTAAATCATAGCTACTACTTATTGTTCAACCATTTTCAAAACTTATGCATTCAGTTTGTATTCTCATCTATGTATCTATGTATCTATATAGCTACCTATCTACACATGGTATATCTGGACTGGCAGCACGCGGTGATTGTGAGCAATTCGAGGTGCGCCTGAAGATGACGATCGAGTGAACTCAGAGATACACACCGAGGCCGTGATTGAGCGAGTTTGGAGATGCAATTGGAGACTGAGATTGAGTGAACTCAGAGATGCACTTAGAGGCCGAGAGCAAGTGAACTCAGAGATGCCCTTGGAGGCCATGATAGAGCGAGTTTGGAGATGCACTTGGAGGCCGTGATCGAGCGAGACTGGAGATGCACTTGGAGGCTGTGATCGAGCGAGATTGGAGATGCACTTGGAGGCCATGCTCGTGCCAACTTGCAGGCTGTAATCAAGCGAGTTTGGAGATACACTTGGAGGCCGTGATCGAGCGAGATTGGAGATGCACTTGGAGGCTGTGATCGAGTAAGATTGGAGATCAACTTGGAGGCCATGCTCTTGCGAACTTGCAAGCTGTAATCGAGCGAGTTTGGAGATACACTTGGAGGCCGTGATCGAGCGAGATTGGAGATGCACTTGGAGGCCATGCTCGTGAGAACTTGTAGGCCGGAATCGAGCGAGTTTGGAGATACACTTGGAGGCCCTGATTGAGGGAGTTCGGAGATGCACTTGGATGCAGTGATCGAGCGAGATTGGAGATGCACTTGGAGGCCGTGATCGAGCGAGATTGGACGAGTACTTGGAGGCAGTCGATGGACGGCGCACCGGGTGATGAGACTCTATTCATCAGTTAGTTAACTCGCAACCGTGGGAATGTGACAATGTGACTTTCCCTTTGAGCTCTCATGGAGAGCTGGCTGATGGTGGTCGATCGTGTAGGGAGGTACGCCGGAAGCTGAAGCTACATTCAGGGGTCAACTCGTAATCATGAGAATGAAGGGAAGACAAACAATCTTGGGTGGATGCTGTACTCGGTGTGTGCTGTACTCGGTGTATGCTGTACCCGGTGTCAACTCATGATCATGTCATGGAGAGATAGAGAGGGATAACTTAACTTTGTGTTCTGCGGTGATGGTTGAGTTGTGGACGAGAAAGAGAGAGATGGGCGATGAAGATGAGAATGATATGTAGAATACGAGCGGATATGAGCAATCCGGGGTACCCGGACCCGTTGCTAACACTAGATGTGTATTTTAAACGTGGATCCATCTATTGGCCCAAACCTGGTTACCAGCAAAGGAATTGCAATACATACACCATATCAGAAATCCCTAGTTTCTTCATTTTTTCTAACTATACAGATTCTCAACTAGATATAGTCTTCATTGCAGCTGAGTTGTTGTTGCTGTGCTACTTATCCACTATGTATAGCTTGCATTGTATGTGTGTTTTTGTCACTTTCTCACTTACATGGCACTTTAGTAATTCAAAGAAGGTGGCTTTTTATCTTTAAGGGAGTGCTGTAGTTCACTAGTATCTGTCACGGCGCAAGAAGGTACGGAAATACTTGGGAATAATAGTAGGAAGGTGTGGAAGGAATTGTGTTACGGAAAGGCGGAGACGTTGGAAGACGCGGAGAAAGCGGTGAGATGGTGGCGGTATAATTTAGTAAGATAAAGAAGTGGTTTGAGGTGTTGCGACGTGAGGTGAGGTGGCGTGGTTGTTACGATAAGGAATTATGGAGTGGTGTGTAAGATCATGGGATAAGATTCGGATGGGACATCGAAGCATGGGAGATGGTTCGAAGATGGCAGACGAATTGTATATAAAGAGAGTGTTGATGGTGTTGGAGGATTTTCTTTTCTTCTCTCTTTACTCGTTCTCTTGTATAGCAAGCAATAGTACGATTCTGAAAAACATTCTGATTCTTGTTCCTCGATACGCACTTCGAGTTCAGTTCTGCAACATCCATATCACCTGCACCCGACCCCGCCCGTTACAGTATCAGATATTACTTCTACCAATTATTAATCTTAGTATTTACTTACACCGATAAACTCATATGTATAAATATTAACAGAATAAAAGACTTCAATAGCCATTGCAAAGAAGATTCTATGTCAATCTATCATTATAGTATACACTATCTCTATCTCTATCTCTTTCTCTTGAGTATGTGCAGTAAAATTGGGGTATCGATACACCGTGCATGATAAGCTTAGATTATATTGGGATCAGATAAGATAACGTTACTCCCACTCCACCGTGTTAGACTGGCAACTCTTCGAGAACTATTTCTCACTAGTCAGGCTTACTTGGGCCATGTCGAACTGTTCCCAATCACACAGTTGCCATCACCACCCTCCCCGCGGAATTCAGTGTCTTTGGGCATCATCTATCTTCCGCTAGAGCTCCTTCATGATATCTTTGCGCTTTTGCCTCCCGAGGACTTCCTCTTTTGCCGTCACAGCTGCTCTTTTTTCCTTCACTCTAGTGAGTACGCCAACCTGTTTTCTACTATTCTGAATGCACCTCGAGCAGGGAAATCGCTGTCGGGCCTTAAAAGTCAAATATTCCATGACGCTATTCGGCGTTACCCCCGTTTGAGCGGATTCGGCCTAGACTCGGCACCTTCTGCCGCTCCACCGTCTCACTCCGCTTCGCAGAAAGAGTGGCCCGAAGTTGCATATGTGTGATAACGCAACAGTCTTCGCAGTGTCATTCAAGAAAATGGTGTACTTGTCCCGCTCCCTGGATTGTGAGCTACGTGGCCATAGTTTCCCCAACGGTTACGCGGCGACTCAACCCACATTTATCTTCGTCAGCGTTGTCAACAGTCCTGTAGTAGGGTTCTATATCTCTCGCTCGAGGCCACTGTAGGGAGGGTGCGAGTGGTCATACTGTCTGCTGGCTCACAAGAATGGCTGCTTCACGCTTCTGAGATGAGCTTGATTTGCAATTCCAGATCACGACAAGTGATACTGCGGCATCCGTGTATGACGAAGTAGAGTTAGCACCTAAACTAGAGGCGACTCCAGTGTACCACCAGCAAAATGTCACGGGTCACTGTGCGGTGCTGCTCGAAAGCCGGAACTATCTTTTGGCCGTGCGATATGGCGACGGCGAAATATGGCTGTTTGAGTATGATGTAGTCTCGTCTGTTGGGGTGCAACAGATGGTGTGATCCCTTTTGGACCGCGAGGATGCAGCAGCGGAGATTGGTTTTTGCGGTGAGATTCAAGATTCATTACCGCTCATTGCGTTGGTGGTTATCACAGAAGATTTGACGGTAGTGACGTGGCAGCTGAGTGCCACTCCAACATGGAGGAATGCTGTTCTAAGGGTTGTCGGACTTTGGGTTTGTCACTGGCGTCGGATTGGTTAAGGATTGTTCAATGATGGGAAAGATCAAGGCGTTGGTATGCAGACGGTAGTTGAAGCTGATGGGTGGTACAACTGGTTGCTTATATTATTGCGTGGGGACACCTGTGCGCACGTTTCTTTCGATGACTCCAAACTCACCCACAGTTTACACTGTCTGGTGAATCAATTCTGAGCAAATGTTCTAGTCAGTTCACGGAGGATGTTGCTCCATGAAGTACTGCTTAGTTCTTGGAGTCCCACCTTCCGTGAAAGAACCAGTCAGATAAATGCTCCGTGAATGAACCAGATAATAATATAATTTGCTAACCACGCTCAAGAATGGTAATCACCCTGTACACCTTGATCGCCATCCCTATGATCCCTCCATCGCCTAACTCCTGGGGCCAAGTGTAATACCAGACGACAATATTTATGCAAGATGGAAGGTTCCGGATGGGGTTGCGCGACCATCTCTATTCGAGAAATCTGCTACACTCTCAGACAGTGCTCCAAAGCCGTCAGATCGACCGCTCGGCAATCTACAGATTGACAGATCGGTCAGATGCGGTCGGAATTTCTAAAGCCGCTTTTGTCAGAGACATGCCCGGCTCAATGAGGCAAATATCTACGCCAAGGAAGATATCCAGAATTTCTGAAGGTATCTGGCGCTTAGAGAAAATATTCATAGATATCGCACATTATCTGGCAATAAAGCTCACTGCTGGCGCTGAGAAAGCTGTTTATAGAGGTGTAATCCCACGCACTGACAATGGGAAATACTCCATACTACTTTTCGAGCGTAGAAATGAAGCTCATTACTCCTCTGCTGGTTACCGAGCTATGAGATTGTACTCACAGGAATTCATTCGATTATCCATAGATATCTGTAGTCCGGCTAGATAGATATAGATAGATATCTACCGATTGACAGATCTGTTAGATAGCAATTTGTGAGGCCGCCCTTGGCACAGATCGGCCCGGTGGAGGCCTATATCTAACCAATCTGACCGCTTCGGTTCACTGCTCTCAGACCCATGGCAATCAAGTGTGCAATATGTTGGCGACTTGAAGTACTTGCAGCGAATGCTAGCTCATTTCCCTTGTCCACACAACATCGACGAGTCTTGTCATTGGGCATGCAACTCAGTACTCGAGTGAAAATGACAATTCCCATCTTGACTCTTGAGCATCTCTATTGAAGGGTAGAGTAAAAATAGGGTAATACTCCATGAAATAACTGGTCACTTCACTGGCAGTAGTTCCCCGCTCCGTACTGTGACTGGTTAGCTAACTGAGGGTATGCACTCAGTGAAGAGACCGGGCAGTTCACGGAGCCCAGTTATTCCGCGGATGGACTGGTCCCTCGGTGAAGCAACACCCTCTGTAAACTAACTAGAACAGCAAGCTTTCATCCGGCCAACTCCTAGTAGCTAATCCAGTTTCTCCTAAGTGCTTTAGGGTTTTTAACTCTAGTCTAAGATTAATGTTAGCGAAAACTTATGAGTAACAAATAAGTGAACTTTTTGTATACGGTTACAGCTGGCGGGGTGCGTATTAACTAGTCCCGCAGCGGGCGCTTACCGGCGTTCGGGACTAGTATAATCACTTCGTTAATCAAGATAGCCTATAGCAGTGTAACTATTCCTCCTGTTTGCGGCTGGTTGGTATAAGTCCAACGTAAGTATGCACAACAGATGAGTCTGAGTGTGATTTGCGTAAAGGGATATGTCGTGGCTTTGCAGTCGTTGGAGCCGGAGTGGGTGGCATTTAGATTTGGGGCCAGGGTGGTATTTGCAATTTGGGATCTTGGGAGCGGCCTGTTGAGTAGAGGGTCAATGTTTAGGCTATCGGCGATTCAACATCACGTCATTGGCAATGTTTTGAGAAATATTCCAGTTGGTAGTCAACTATATGTATGAGCTGTCCCGCGACGAGGCAACTGGTGCTTACCCTAACCCACGTTGCTATTTCCTTAAATTTCCTTTTCCTTTCTTCAGGTCGCTGTTTCTCTATTCTTTTAGTTAGAAGCCGTCTCACCACCATCAGCATCGCACTCTGTGCTCGTCACCTCCGTAATGTAAATCGCACCCCCACCTGTCCTATCTTTTCTAGACTGCATTGCGAGCATTGGTATTTACATCGCCACATTGTTATTTGCTAAGAACACCAGTTTACACTCGTACTTGAACGAGGTCTCCCATTCACAGGCCGCTATACCGATCACATATGATGGTACAATACTTGCGGGGGTGTGGGGAAATTATTAGGTTAGTTATGGGTCGTCTTCGTTTTATGTTCCAACCCTATGTGGAAACAATCTTGGTTTGGAAATAACGCTAATGCGAGTACAATTCGCTCGAAAACGCTGCATAGGTAGATGTTTATGTTAATAGTCTGTTATGTTAAATGTACTATTTTCTTTAGTAGTGAAGGTTTTTGTTAACTCTTAAATGGGACCCATCACATATCGTATATTTTTTAGAAAGGAGAGGGGAACTGTTGTAAGTTGATTTGAGCTGAACCACTAGATTATATAGATACCACCCCGTCTAACCCGCAAACATAGCTAATGTGTAGAAATTATTCTTGCACAGGTTTTCGTCCGTAGGCAACATGGCTAGAAAGGCTCACAGTTAGACAGAGCAGAACTCATCAATGGACCTCGGAACACTTGCAATAGGTTATAAGTATGGTGGTTTTTGTTTTTGACCCCTTTCAAGGCGTTAACGAACACCTCCGAAGCGTCCTCTTTTGGCATTTCTAAGATTCGTGTCAAGGCCGCCATTCCGTAGGCTTCAAAACCTGTTACGATGTTAGTTCAGCTCATGTCATGTCACGATGATCCTCAAATGTGCTATACCTGTCTCGCTCATCAGCATAGCCATTGCTCCTATCCTTTTCATCCGTTCATTTTTCGGCCAAGGCCCTAGGGGCTGCTTTATGTCGGTAACCTTCACATCAACAAACCCAGCATCTTCTAAAAGAACCTGCAAGGTGGACGATGTCGGGAAAGGGCGGCCGATTTTGTCCATTGCCTGGCGGCAGAGTTCGAAGTGACGAGCGACTCCATTACTCATTGTGCCGTCATCGGAATTCGGTACGCCGCCCAACTCGCCAAGTTCGCAATATCCCCCGGGCTTGGTAACTCTGAGCGATAGTCAATACTTTTTTAATACAAGGTGTAGACCCTAGCTGTCGCCAGGGCAATCCCCAATGAGTGTTTAACGGCACTCATGCTGCCCAATGGTATTACATACCGATAAATCTCGGACATAAGCTTTGGCCAGTTCCCAATGCACTGGGACAAATTCCTGGAATGGACGAAGTCGAACGAATCCTACCAGAATCCGAGTCAGAGTTGGGCGCGGAATACTGGACTAGAGTCTCGAGGGCACCTGTTGATACGTCCATTCTTGCTCAGCATCGTCAACCTCAAATTTACAATTCGGTGGGACCCATGCCGGTTGAATGGGACTTCAGCGCCACCATTGTAGGCTGCCGTTAGCATCGCCGCTGACAAAAAATAGAGTCCCCCGGGCTCGCCCAAGAGCTTAAACTGCTGACCGCGGTAGTTACATACCTGATGTCCGTCCCAATAACTTCGGTGCTAGGATACTTATCCGCGATATCAATAGCCCAGATCCCGGTTCCGGTACCGATGTCAAGGATCCTGTGGGGTGCCTCCAAAGGTGCGAGGTGGAGTTCCCCGCTCATCATCTGCAGCAGGATTTCATGATGCATATCGAGTCTGCATACATAGCTTTCTTAGCAGAAGCCGAGTACTCTAGAACTAAAGCTCACCTGTCTTGTTCCTTCTCATCTGTCGGCATGTAATTCTTGTCCGGTCCAAAATAGGCGTGGTAGCGGCGACCTAAGGCGCCTAGATATTAGGCTAATGCGATTGCATGCGTGTATTGTATATGAGAGGGGTCGGCGAGAAGCGCGATGAGCGATATTTAACAACGCAGGCGATTGCCAGTAAGAGGGAATGCCCACCGTTTTCGACGATGTATTCATTGACGGACGAGGTCAGACTCTGAGTTGTAGTACTATATCCGGCAGAATCGTAGTCTTCGAGATCCGAGTTTTCAAGCTTGGAACGTGTCAGCATCATGTATCATCACCGGAAGGGAGCACGTACAACTGCTGGGTCGACCTCAATTGCGGTGTCGGTGTTGCTAGACATTGTGGCGGAACTCAAGTAACGAGCAAGAAATACACGACAAGCCGTTGCGGGCACATATATACTCCTTCTTTATAGCCCTACGGCTGGGTTAATGGAGCCCCACATCGGGTCTCGATGTGCGTAAAGTTTCTGATGGTTAGCCGGGCGCCCCAATCATCTGTAGGCATCACATTTTTATCATGCGGTTTCTCTCGGCAATTTGACGCTGCGTTGACTTTGTGTTACCGCGAAAATGAGGTAGTGCGATTACATTTCGTGTTTACGTTCCCCATGTTGCAAAAAGTAAATACGAGACCCACGATTACTTTGCATGACGCAACGAAATCCTCGCAACCAATCGTTACTATTTACACCTGCTAGAGTTGGTGTAGGCTGCTGCACTAGTCCACGCACAGAGATTGGGATGCAGCATCGCACATTGCATCCCTCTGATAGCTGCTTGTGTGGGGTTGCGAAGACGATATCCGGGCCCATGGGTTTCGCTGCGGAAAAAGGAAGAAAGTTAGCACAGTATCGAGGCCATTGGGTGACCAGTCCAAACCTTAGGCCGACGGCATTGTCTGAGTTGCATACGTACGGCAATATCTGCTGCAGAAGCGGTATTTACAACGCAATCGATACATCATTGCGGGGGAGCAGTCAGTGTTTTGCGTATCTCTGGGCTGCGGATTTTCAACATGGGTTTTGATGCTGGGGACTGAGTATAACCGATCGGACCACACGTGGCACGGCGTTGCATTGGCTCAGGGTCCAGGGTGTGGCAACGAGCAAGCAATTGTCCGCTATCTCGAATTGCGCGCTAACTTACTAGCACGGCGAGAATTGCACTGTAAACGGCAAACGCACCTCAGCCACACTCAGGGCACGTTACCCGTAACTGCGTAACAACCGGTGCGCCAGATGAAGACTCCGATAGACCTGCGACTCCTATCATGGATCAAAGTGGCAAGTGAACAATCAAGTATGAGTCTACTTATGTGAGTCTATTGATGACTGCAGTGTATCAGCGACCTCATTCCAGAACGTTCAGTAACCCAATCACCAGCACCAACGAGAAGGGTGCACCTTGGCCGACAGAAAGAGGCATTTGATGCGGAAGTGTACGCGATATCGGAAGCGATGAAGATTGCGGAAGAGATTTGCAGAAAAGAGAGGTGATGGCTGTTACGATCTTTACGGATTCGCAGGCGGCACTGAGAAGAATACAATCGGACGAACCAGGACCGGGACAGGTACTTGCGTTACGCATGATGAGATGGGAAAGTGACATTCTCAAGAGAAAGATTCCGGTGTGGTGGGAAAATCCGTTTCTCACCACCACCGCTCACATTGGCAGGGGGGCACGGAGATACAGGGATAACGGAGGTGGACTGCGCGACGGGGAGTATATATATTTCGGAGACCCCGGGGTAGATAGGGAGTATCTCAACATACAATGGAATACACACTCTATTTTCCAGCTCTTGGTCCCATACACTCGTGTTGAGTTTTGGTAGATCCACACAATTTGTATGGCTCACAGCCGAGTAACCTATCACATCCTCTCACCCTCTTCCTATGCTTCCCATGCTACAACTACTCTTTTCTTGTGGATTCTCTTTGGATGCCATGAGAGGTGTAGTGGAGTGTTGAGGATAAGCTCTCTTCCTTTCAGCACTGTCATTTCACCACAAATGGAGCCCAAACGCAGATTCTGGTTGGGAAAGCTGAGCACCGAATGGTGGGAAAGACCATCAGAGGTTAATATGGGTACATCTGGATCGAAGAATGAAATGAAGGATACAAACCCTACGAGAGAAGTGAACGCCAAAGGAAAAGATGATATTCTTGGAGACAGTACTAACAATATCAGATTGGAATGCCAGGAGTGGTAAATCCAGGTACAACGATGTTACTAATGAGAAAGGCATCAATCTTGTACCAGGATAAATGCCGAGATACAGGCACCAACCTTGCAAACGGGATGAACACCAAGAAAAAGGGTACCAACAAAGTATATAGGACAAACGCCAAGAACAAGTTAAAGATCTCACAAATGGGACTAACACTCAGAAAAAGGTACCAACCTAATACCGGAATGATAAGTACCATCCTTGCAGACAGTATAAACTCTGAGAATAGGTACCGACCTCATACTGGGACAAGACCAAGCGAGCAAAATATGACATAATTCCCATGCCAAAGTAGACACTAATCGGAAAGATTACTAAGAAAAGAAATTGATGATACTGGTAAGATTATAATGAATGCTAATGAGAATACTTGTAGATGTAGGGGGTCACAGGGAATAGAATACAAGGGATAAGCGAGGTTGCAGGAAGCCAAGAGAGAAGACTGTTGGAGAATCGGCATAATGGTCCTCGGATCAAGCACCAAGCTCACAATCACCTTTATGCGTTTAAGCACTTCTCACTTCTTATCACTTGTGCCATTGATTACCACCCTCGCAGCCACTACCTTCTCCAGAGTCGCCGTTCATCAAGCATGCTTCACCGGTTGAGCTAGTCCCCCATCTTTTCCAGCAGTTAGAATGGCATTCTCTCCAGCCCCAGCATCATGGAAACGGTGTATCCAATTAACCTACATGCATTTCTCTGCAAATGCCAGTTACGGATTTTCTATTCCTGCCAAAACTACTGCTATCGTTAACGAAGCTAGAGATTCTTCCTATTTTAGGATGGAGGTGGTGCACGATAATGCATATGGAAGAGTGAGTGAGCAATGTAAGCTCTAGCATCAACCTTGTAAATGGCAACCTAGTGAACGAAGTATTGTGTATATTTATATGCCGCAGACTTAGGAAAGGACGCCAGCACCACACGTTTCTAGGGTAAGGGCGTGAAGCGGTGGTGGGCGCGCAGCTCAGTGCTGTTAGTGCAGAGGGCTGTAGTCGTGGTTGCAGGCTAGTTGTCGCCTATCTAGATCTTACTTAGTCGATATCTTGATCTAGTTACCGTCCTTCATTAACAATCACCCTATAGTGACTATACCCGATGTTGCATCTGTAACTGGATCGTGAGTTTCAGCCTCCGTCACGGCTTATATGAGAATGAAGGCTTGTATGAAGATGGTGGCTTGTATGAGGATATGCATATGGCTTGCGTCAAGATCAGGATGATGCGTCTCATGTAAGATAGTGCATATGCGTACGCATATGGGAGCTTGCACATACGGGCCTTGTGCCCTCAAGAGAGATCAATCAAGAAGTCAATCAACCATCCAAAGTAACACTTGAAGCCATTTTCTTTGTTCTCACCTCGACCATCACTGTCATCACATCGCGCTCCTCTAAAACTACCGCCACAAGCCAACCGGTTATTCTGCACAATGCATGTATTCGAGCCTTCTCTCTGAGCACAACAGTCCAAAGTGGCTTCGCTAATAGTGGTTTAGTCACGCACGGGTACCTGCACCGTCGAGCAACCGCTCCCCAAACTCTCCTACACCTCACTATCGTGAACCCCGCAGTCGCCGGTCGTATGAATGCTGCTCTCATCCTTTACTCGCTCGTAGCCGTCGAGGCGGCGGGGACTACGTGACCTAGCAGCACTTGACGGAGCATGTAGCGCTACTGACGTGAGAGGGATGAGGTGCACTTGCAACAGCGTGACGTCACACCATCCTCTCAACGGCCGCCACACTATAGGCACGACGCCGGAGAAATCAGTTTTGGTGCGGCTTTTCCCATTTCTGTTCACCATGGCGAGTACTCGACTCTTACTTCCAACAACTCGTCGTGTTGTTCAAAAGTGCACTCTGAGCTATGCTGTGATTACTGACGATATACTAGTTATCCGTCGATTTCACATCCGTTTCTCATGTCGAATGAATGGTTATGTCCTCGAGACTAAGCTATGAGATAGGGATGAATGTACAAACACAACCTGTTTGAGGTGGAAAAACTCGAATCGGCGGGTTCTCCATTGTCACAGCATGAAATGGAGACGCGGCAAACCCAGACGAAACGGACATACGATAGGGCTGTGGCGATAGGAGGCGGGGTGAAATATAAAGGCGGGGATTAGGGAATGAGAAATAAACTGAGACGAGAAAGGGAGGTTGGTCGGATGCTTTGAGATATCGCAGGATTCTTGGATAAAATATCAACTGCTGTCATTCTTTTTCGGTTTTTATTCAGTATAACACCAGGTAGAGCAGTATTATTCAGGATAACCCTTGAGGCAGATTTTATGCAAGATAATCCTAAGCACTTAAAACCTCAAAATTATTTTATTTATAAGACTTTCTAAATGTAACCTTATCTACCTTTACAAGATATTTACCTTCCTCACAACCACCTTTATGTGCACTCAAAATCATGGACTCAACCCCCAATCACTAGAGTACCAAATGGCCGGCTAGCAAAGAAAAAAAAGCAACAGGTGATCTATGCAGGCCTAGATATGTACGAAGAAGGATAGAGGGTGCAGCAGTGGATGGTGGGGTACCAGATATTCCTGTTAGAGCGCCTGCTCATTGTACCACTTGCGGAGGTCTTGATCACACTGCCGCCGATTGTAATCGGCCCCATTGCTAGTGCAAAAATAAAGTGAAGATGTAACTAGTAGGAGAGAGTGGGGTCACTGTGTAGAGAACGGGGAATAGTGGGAAATTATAAAAAGGAGAGCGTGTCAGCGTAAATAGCCGTAGTAATTTAATTTTAAGGCTGGGGCTATCCTGCAGAAACTTCAAAATCACGGGGTTATATTGGAGAAAAGTTCTTGAGAAATGGAGGTTATCCTACATAAAACTCACCTTGAGGATTATCCTGAATACCGCTCCATCTGCTCTCGTATACCAGATTTTCCGGATTCACTTCGTAGAGCGAGCTTGCGAGCGAGGCGAAAAAGTCTGGGTACGAGAGCACGCTCCACCTAGGGTTATCCTGAATAAACACCGTTCTCTTTTTGCCCCGAGTGATTGTGGGTGCAACAATGTGAATCTTCCATGGGATGTCACTTGCTAGGTACATCCCTACTTCAACTGCCGAGCAATATATATCCGAGATACCGAGGTATCATAAGAAAAAGGTGCTTCGTCTCCTTCATGTACTGTAGGACACGTTTAGGAGCCGCCAAGTGGTGAGCTTCAGGCATCGCTTTGAACTTGCTGAGAACGGAGATGTAGTACTCAAGGTCTGGTCGTGTTCTTAACATGGCATACATCTGGCGCCTTCGAGTAGACTAGATAAAGAGAGCTCGAGAACGCGATATGCTGCATGGTGGCTGTTGTGCGTACTTTCGGGCGCACTCGAGGAGCTATAGGTAGCTTCTTCGTCGTCTGCATATATCAATTCCCAACCATTAGTATCTATCTAATTTATGTTCACAAACCGTCTTTCTAGCAGGTCAGATAGTCCGGTATCAAACAACCGGGAGACGCGTAACCACTCCGTTTTTCGTCCGCCAGATGAAGATCGCCACTACCATCGGGGGCAGTGGCAGTAAAGGCATTTGCTCAGAGCGACATTCTAGATAACCTGACAACGCCGGGTGCGTGTGACCATCCGGGATTTACAGCTGCCAGCTCCATCACCCCCCCGCCGTGCAGCATAACACCTGGTGCGCACATCCACCTCATGAAGATGAACACCGTTCTTCTCTGAATTACACCACCAGCAGATAAAATTTGGACAATTGGTCCCCGTCCGGGTTCCTCCATTTACGATGCCGAGGACGGGCAAGTCGTCTAACTCATAGGTTGAAGGAGTATTTGATCCGTTGTCATCCAGAAAAACCAAGTCTGCATAAATCCCTTGCTGAGAAATGACTCGAGCAACAATCTATCACGGGGTGCAGAATATTGGGCAGCAGTCAACAGATCAATTTCTATCTACTTATATACCCAAGGGTGGGAAGGCTCAGACCATATGTTGGCCACTTGCATTGTGCGCCGCAGATGTGCCCGCTACCAGCTGACAACGAATCTCTTCATATCCCTATAGCCAAAGTAAATATGGATTCCCTGCGCACGAGATGCAAACCCCTTCTGGCCACGCTCGGCCTCCCTGTCCGTGGTCCGCGACCCATTCACTCCAATGATCATACACATTGTACGCCTGAAACGGGACCTGTGCCGTTACGCGGGCCCCACGGTAGTAATAGTACACATATCCAGGCTGAGGGTGAAGTATCCGGCCAGCCTCATAGTCGCGAATTACGGAAGTGTGATTTGCCAGATCTTCCGCATCGTACCGAGTGGTATCGGTGTTGCGTAACTGCTGCAGTCGGAGTTCCTCTGGGGTGAGCACAGAAGGCGGCATTTCTTGACTGCAGAGTGTCAGTTCGTCAGGAGTGGGTAGGGAAGTGGTTGGCAAGGGTGAATGGACATTGATTTTGGGACGCATACCTAATCGGCGCCTCGTTGGCAGCATCACGCAGCATTGCGCGCAACAGCCGCGTGTTCTCGGAAACATTGACACGGGCCGCGATAAGGTTCTGCACGACGCGAATGTAGCCATCAAAGCCTTCAGGTCCTTTGCAGCGATGTATTTGAGCGTTATCCAGATATTCTCAGCAGTAAGGTATACACACGTAGCCAAAGGCTCAGTAGTCGGGAGCTTCTGGTGCCAACGGTCCATCGCTAGGCTGGGGCTATTGCTGGTATTGGGGTCGGTGAGAGTCTGGGAGATCGTGGGCGAACGCGTCTTTGAGAATCACAGGAGTGACATAATTAATTAAGAGAAAAGCTAGCCGAAAATGGAAAGGGATGAGAGTGCCAAGAGTATCCGCAGAGCCGCATCTTAGAGGAAACATAGTGGGGTATGTATGGCAGCTCCCTCCACTCGTCCTCACCCATCCTCCTCAGAGGCTGTCAACTGAGGCCCCCGCCCCAGAGGCCGAATCTTTACCTTAACCCCCCGCTAAATGGGTTGGACCGCGAGACTAGAGTAACTACTCCAGATCTTTGAGTCTGTATAGCTCAGGCGCTCATGCCTGACGTGAACATCGACTTTCCGAATTCCAAGGCACTGGCAATCCACGGGTGCCAGGTTTTGTCAACTCCAACTCTGGATGAAGGTTCCACCTGCCCTCAGAATTGGCGGAGACGCCGTTGGACACGATCAGTCCTCGGGGTCCAGTGTGATCATGAATATCATTTCTTTTTCCGAACGCTTCGGAGATGCAAAGGAGTACGGCAAAACCCTCAGCCCGGACTTGCACTACAAACGGAACATGCGTTTTGCGGTATTTGGATGCTTCTAGAAATATAGCCGGTAAGACGGGACATGTAGGACAATAGCTTAGTGGCAATGGAAAGTCGTATTTGGATCATGCATCATCACTCGCACAGGACATGACCCCCTCCGTGTTGCTTATAGATTTCAGCCCTCGTATGGCGGCTTACTGGGCTGGGTCTCATACGAGCTGACGGTGTTCAGCTGTCTCTATACATAAATGAGTACGTAAATATTCGTACCGTATATATATATGGCCTTGTGGCCCTCTTAGATAGGACAATCAAGCTTCTCTATCATTTCCATTTCAACACTCCGATTCAGAGAGGGTATTCACTATGCGCAGAAGAGGATCCAGATTACGCTAGAGAAGTTGGGGAAGGATCAACTTAGGGCCACAACGGAATTTTGGGAATTGGGCGGCGGTCAAGATAGTGGAGGGTGTCTTGGGGTAGGAAAGACCGTCACAGTGGTTCTCGTTGGGGGTTTCGGCGAAAGTCTCTACCTTTTCGATCTGCTTTACCCAACACGAGGATGTCTACCTACGCCAAGGAACCAAAGCGTAAGCGCAACCTGGAGCGTTACTGTCATGTGCTGTTACTGATTCACAGACACAGTTGGACAGTCGCTTATCGGTGGGCAGCTCGCTGCGGGATTGAACGCTCCCGGGCGGTGATAGAATCTAGAAAGTCACGGTATAACTATGGCGTCATAACAAAACCCCCATATAATCCGAATGAGCATCACAATGAGAGCAGATTCTAAGATCCTGTGGGTGCGATGGAGAGGGCACACCGGATCGAATGGTTACTGAAAAGGGTATTGGAAGATCCGTTTCTCTGAAGCGCTTAGGCTAACACGTGTAAAGGGAGACGAGATTGAAATGGGTCGCACAATGATATCTGAAGAACGAGCGAATCGGATCCGTTTTTTGATATTGGACACCGTCGATTTTATGATATTTTGCTCTATTGCGAAAGCGACGAGCCTCCCGAGCGATGTACCTCCAGTGAGTTTCCAGAAGGAGGAGGCTATATATTCGAGCTTACTCAGATGGCTAGATGTGAAGCTACTCGAACACCTACCCTAGCTGGTCGACTGTAAAAGGATTAGATGGCATGAAAAAAGTTTCAAGGCGGCTTTTGGCGGAAAGGTGTATTGCAGATATAAGTACACGCTGCAGCTGAAACTAGGACCTGCCTCGATGGAGCTTCTGGCACTTTACAGGGGAAGAACTGCGGGTACCATTGAAATGCCTTATGGAAAAGGAGCGGAGGTCCCGAAGACAGGGTGATATTTCGGGACTTGAATTCAAGTATATTTAATTCCTGAACTAAATCCTGACTACCATGTCTAAAATTATGGTAGCGACTTGAATTGATGCTAATGAACCCCTTCCGCACACAGTACCAACCAACGTTTTATGTATATGCGCTCGGTGTTATTCTGGGTGGGGATTTGTGCGTTTCGACGGGCTTAGGAAACTGAATTCTTGAGCGATTGTGCGAGTATCTTTGCAGTGTGTGCGAATGGCTCGATTCGTGTTGCTTCTGGGCAGATAGGTAGATTTAGTCCTTTGTTTCAGCTTATTAGTTGCACCATTGATAGGGCCCCTTACATGATCTTGCAACTCTGATTCCTATCATATGCACTCAAATTTGACCAACAGCAGACCTAACTTGAGTTTACATAGCTATACAAAATGCCAGGCTTTTTTTAGAGAAGCATTCTACAATGCTGACAAACTTTAGCCCACCAGATACCAGCTGACAAGCAGTGTTCTCAACAGTCTAGTCCGGCTTTTTTGAGCCTTGGACTAGCCGGCCTGCCAAGTGGTGAGGTTGGGCCGGGCCGGACTGAATATATCCAGGAACCTGTATCATGGACTGTAGGTACCTGCAGGTACCTGAACTCGAGGGCTGTTTTCTAGTAAGTATGATATCATTAATAGAGACTGGCGCATACAAATAATGAACTCAAGTACACGCATAATCATCAGATCCTATACATCCTAACGTTCTAATACAGCAAGCGGCTTCTTGAGCTTCATCACTTTGTGACTTCCACGATTTTAGCCTTATCCTTGGATTTCAAACACTCCACTACACAAATAATTTCATCTCCCAGCTTGTTGCGACGGTCGCTGATAAGCAACTTCGAACTACAGATACCTACAGATACCTTCTTATTTATGCAGTAGAAACAGGTACCTACAGGTACTTTCTTATTTATGCAGTCGAAACAGGTACCTGCAGGCATCATGTAGTCCACACTGGTACCTATAGGTATCTCTGTATTTATGCAGTCTAAAAATGACACGATAATGCCGGACTGTTTCTGAAAACCCGTGGACTTACCTGACCGGCCGGTCAGTCCGCAGGTACCTGTATTTGAGCCGGGCCACCTGCGAACACTGCTGACAAGTATATAAAAATACCCGGATGGACACCCCCATATGACTGCTGACGTCCGGACCACTGTGAGTAGTACAGTACCAATAAACGGCCCATATCAACATCCGCACTCTATCTTATGCGTAAAAATTTAGTAGCTATGCAGTATGCGCTGTTGAGTTGTCACTAATATAAATTTAAGACCTCTTACGTTCCAAACTTTTGCTTCCATTTCCTCTTCATATCTCGGATATCCACCTCAGAAGTTTCAACACGCACCTTCAGCACTACCTCTGACGCCTCCAATTCCGCAATGCGTTTCTGCAGCCCCGTAATCGTAGCCTTCATATCCTCGTCCCTTTTCCTAGCTTCTTCCCAAGTGTTTCCGTCTATATCCTTACTCCGCGCAGACTCAGGAGAAGGAAGGCGCGCAAGAAGACCAGCGAACGCGTTCTTCAGATTTCCACACTCTCCTCCCCCGCTTCCCCAGCAACGCCGCCGGGTTTCCTCCGCCTTTTGTAGTAAGAGATTGCGCTGTCGTGACCCACACGCAGCTAGCAATGACTGCCGCATCTGCTCCTGCGGGGTCCCGCCGAATGAGAAAATAAAGAGACCTTCTGGCTGCCGTAGCGCCGCCGGCAGAATCGCCTCGGGATTTGGAAACCCACATCCCCCAAATTCAGACTCGGTCAGGTAGGTGCAGAAGCTGCGCGAGACGAGTTCGTTATGGGGGTGTTGCCAAGGAAGTTGCATACCCTTGTTAAATGGCTGGATTAGCTTTCCACCCTGTTGCAATAGGATCCACGTATCGTATAATGCCTCCCGCAAGAGCTCGTCGGCGTAGAGGTCGAAGATGGCACGGTCACTGTCGTCGTAGCCGAGTTCGTGGCGCAGGTAGAGATGGGAACGCATTGCGTCGGCGGTGCGGTTAATGATGTGCGCGTTTTTGATGAGGGCAGCAACTGTGTCGAGCGAGGGTTTGTCTGAAACGGTGGTGGGAGCTGATTGTGATACATAGTCACTAATACCAATACTCCCGTCGCAGAAATATTTCTGCTGCTGGAGTCGATGCAGGGTCACCGCCTTGTCGTAGAAACTGATGGTTGTACTATTTACGATGGGATCATAGCGGAGGACGCTCGGCCAGATGGAGCGCTTGTTATCTTCGAATATGGCATGGAAGTGGTGAGAGCAGGAAGCGAGGGAGATTGCGACATCGAAGCTTTGCAAGGCCTGGAAGATCTTGACGCTGATCTCGACGGGGAGAGAGGCCAGTGTCATGGCTATATGGATGCGTAGGCAATAGATATGTGCGAGTGTCGTTGGAGTCAAGTTGGGTACTTAAGTATGTTGAAGGATGTGGAGGATGGAAGGGTGGGGAAAGGGGGAAAGGTCATAGCACCCCGCAGTCGGAATTGAGATATGCAACCCTGACCCTGACCGGATAATTATCACGGTTCGTCCTTCGTGCAGGGCACTTCTTGACCAAAATTAACCCCGCATTAGTGTTTACTATCGGCAAGATCAGCAAGCTGTAGGCCTACCTCTGAGGATATGTGCTTGTACCATTCGAGTATTGTAGCTTTCCCCGTCACCTACTAAGCTTACACACAACGAGCCATCTCCACTCACAGTTTCTTTCTCAACCGACTATCTATATCACTTCCTCCACCGATTCCATCTTGCTTCTCTCTCCTCAAATTTCCCCTCTAGAGTCAAGACCATGGTCTACACATTTCCAAGGGGTTAAAAACGCCGCTTCCGGAGCCTACTACTACGATGAGCATGATATCCAAAGGGTTAAAGTTCCTCTGGCCGACTGCCAAGGCGACTATATTCTCTCAAAGGACGAGCTCAAACGCTGCTTTGGTCTCGACGCCGAACGCTTAGGACCGATTCCTGAGTACCTGATTGCTCCCCGTCTCAATAGCACTTGGAACGGTAGTCGATCCAACACCACCGGAAGATCTTGGTGGGATATTACTGGAGAAGTTGTGGCATACAAACCGATTGCATGAGTTCCTATCGTCAGAGAAAAGAGCACCATCCCATTGAGTCATTTCGAGGTCGAGTTCGAAAAGAAATCTACCACTATTCAAACATCTGAATTGTACGGCAAAGCCGAGACAACTTTTACAATGTCTGTGGGAGTCAGTTACAAAGGCGTCAAGGTCAAATTGTCCACCACAACCCATGTTGAAGCACATTACAGCACGTCTGCAGAGGTGAAGGAAGAAATCACTCGAAAAGACAAAGTCGGTTTTGTCAAAGAACTCATAATGGGTCTTGGTCTACGTGTACAACATGTGTTCGAACGTAACGTCGCCCTATACCTAAACGATAAAGCGAGAGGGGATTCCCTTACTTGGCCAGGACCCGAGTCGTGGAACGACGTTCATATTCCAGCAAGTGCACTCCGCGATGTTGATTTCTTACAATTCCACCCTATCCATATGACTGGCACCGGACATAGCTCTAGTCTGTGGCTCCAGGTTCTGCCTAGTTTTAATAGCTTGCAGCGCTTGACGGACTTAAATATTGCAGCGAGTTGCGCAGGCTGGACTGACTGGTATGCTTATATTGGAGGAACCAAAACTGTCAACGGCGGTAGGACGGAGACGTTGCCCGTACCGAACAACAAGCAACCTCAAGTAACTTTCATAGCAGTGACTTAAGGGGGTTATATTAAGATAGTAATCTTTTTAACTTCATGAGATAAATAACATTGCGACGTTCTTATTCCGTCCTCTCTGCAATTTCAGCTTTCGGGTTAGCTCCAAGTCTCTCGCTGTCTGTCTGTCAAAAATGCTTTGGGTGCCCCGGGAGGGGCGCGTTCTCTGAGTCTATATTTGTTTATATGGTTCCTATTTCTTAGCAGACCCCCTCGTTTGAAGGTTTACTTGTATGGTCATGAAGAACGTCATGGTCTGTCACTCTAATCAAAATCTGTCACCTTCTAATTTACTAACTGCGCTTTCTTGCGCTCAGCGCTCAGAAGGAAGGTCTTAAGTTTGCAAAGTAACAGTGAAATAACGTACTAGATGTGAATATGGCAAAAGCAATGGTGCCGACACATCTATTGCATCGATATCTACCAACAAAATCTACAGACCTCTCTCATCGCCTGTCGCCCAACACCATTCGAACTTCCAGCATATGGCGGCGAGCGAGAAACCCCTTTTCATTCGCTACATACGCACCGAAGGAAACTAAGATATCCCAAGAAGTCATGATTACTGTCTCTTTGGGCCTTACAGCCACTCACTAGCAGTCACTCGACCCCCTCAGGCTCCTGGCGCTGAACCTCTTGCTAAGCACCGTGACATCGCCGACACGAACCAAGTCCCAACCCAAAAGGCCAGTGTCTTCTCAATCTACTTAATCCATCCGTCCAATCAGCCCATTTAATCTATCCAGATCACGAGTACTCACACAGGGAAGTCGAAATCGGGAACATATTAGTACCAGATTTAACACAGTAGCCTCTCATTAACAGCTGCATTGTCGATAGACTTAGAGAGGGAGTGCTCTGAAATGGGTTTCAATCTGTTTTCTTAAACACACCTCCCCTCTGATTTAAAAATTCCTGCACTCCCGATTTCGTTTTCCATATGCCGGAGAAAACCGCACGTTGTTTTGATGTCTACGAGCCAGGCTATGAACTTGAGCCGAGAGAAACACAACCCGGTGGATCGATTGCATATCAGCCAACCAACACCGGAATGAAAGTGCACCCCCGTCAAGCAAGCTGCTTGGATATAATACAATTATTAATTACTCACTCTATTATAATGACCCACAAATACAATCCTCCACCCCTTCCACCCTCAAACCATAATCTACTATCAACTGTGACACGACGCTCATTCCGATCTCCTCTCCAACTTCTTCGTCTTCTTCGGCGTGGGCTTCTTATCGCAGTGCATCAACGGATCCACAAACCACTGGATACATCCGGTGAGTTGGCACCTATACATCCGTCAGTCATATCTTCCCCGCCATTGCGGAAGACACATACGCTTTCATGCTCTGAACATAAAGCTCCGAGCAATCAGGCCACGACTGGGCAATCTCGCACAGTTTTTTGCCGCGTTCACAAAAGGTGGGATCGGTTTTAGCCCCGGCGGGGCTGGCGATTGCGGTTGCAATGAAGAGGAGGAAGGTGAGGGATTGGAAACGCATGTTGATATTGATATGATTTCGGTGGTTGCTGGAACTGGAGGATGTAGACGGGGGAGGATGGTTTAAATACTTCATTACTGGCCATCTACGTTTGAATTAGGAAATAAATTCCCCACTTGCCCCTGAGCGTGGATGTCGCGTGTGGATCTCGTATTCTGGTGTAACATGAAGTACTTGTAGCTTGTTGGTACCTATTTTTGTTACATACCCGACTACCAATTCCGCAGATTTGGCTGAGTATTGATGGAATGGGAGAACATCAGCCCGAAGGAGAAGGGGAAGGAGAAGCACATAGAGCAAGCGTTTCCAGCCCACGTAGGCGAGCTTACAGAGTTAGATTACAGGACCTTTGAATGTCTAGTTGAAGATGAAGTGAAAGAGTACAAGAGAGAAAAAGGGACTACGCGAGAGTTAAGCGCATGAAGCACAGGATCGCACTCATCATGGTGAGTACAACTAACCTCTGAGCTGTCCTTAAGAACTCTAAGGCCATCCGTCACTGACTCGACCCCCTTTCCGTTCACCTATTAAACCGGCACCCATTACTACGGGAAGTTATGCATATCAATGACCAGCTATCCAATGCGAAGAGAAAAGAGTGTGTGAAAGCTGTATTCATCGATACAAAACTATCACGAGAACATAGCTATAACCCTCCCCCATTTTAGTATCTTCCTGGCCAAAACTTTGGCGTAACTAGGATATCCGTGCCCTAACGAGTTAAGCGCGTGTGCAAAGATGTGCCGGTTGAGTAGTTACACCCGTCGCAATCAGCACGCTGGTACCGGGTCCGAAAGTTGTTGGGGGTGTGGGATCTGGCAGGCTTTATTTTAGCAACATGGAGCTCTGGCTGCCGTAGTTGCTTCTGTTCGACATTTGTAAATTCAAACTGGTTGGCGCCGGTGTTAGACTAGGGTTTAGTCGGTGCCTATCATAGTGGGCTCCCGATCGCCTCTAATCACTGTTTCTCTTCAGTCCTTAAAACACCGTGTATTCCTACAGAAACGAAGAATTTCCACGCTCGGTTCATTCTAGATAAGTACAGACAGACCAATGCGGACCTCGGGAGGCACTACAAGAACTAACACATGCACCGACGTTGTCAGCTTACTTCATCTACCGCATCCGACACAGTCTGCGTCCAGGCGATCATCGCCAGTTGCAACACGACGAGTCGCTTGCACTTGTCCGGTAGACGGTAGTGCCCGCCTCCAAGTCTATGGGAAATACCACTGTATGATTGAGCCTTGATCACCGAGTTGACGTACTGTTCTAGTATGATGTCTCGGTGTCTTAGAGTTATGAGCATCCCTACATACCATTCATCCGTCCATCCACTGTTGTCACTAGTAATCCCAGTTGAGCAGCCGACCCAATTGACGAGCAGCCGCTACAAAGGCTCGGCTCGATGGCGGCTATAAACCGACTGCGTGATACGAAGCTGCTTGGGAGAGCTGGAATTTGGTTCGTTCGGGGGGCGTGTCGCGACTTGCAGGCCGAGAGAGTACGGTAGTCCAGATCGTTCGCGGGGCATCGTTGCTGTCAGGTACCTTGCTGATCGGGGATATTGGTTGTTAAGTAGGAGTCGCGCTGCAAGCGCCTCTCCGAAACTGAGCTTCGACATTCTTGCGGCAGGGAGAGATGAAGAGCGTGTGGAAGTTTGGAGGTTAAAAGGAATTTCGCGTTCAGCGTGTTGGTGTTTGCTTGGCGGATGCTCAGTCACGTGGTAGACATACTCGAATATTATACATGAACCACACGCAAATTGCAAAAAACCCGAACACAGCCTTACCTGATGAATTGACCAAACACCAGGGAGAACAGAGCTCGAGAGCCGCCGTCAGGAAGAGAGCAGGGCGGCTGTCCTTGCAACAAAACCAAACTGCTCACCTTAAAGCCCGTGCCACCTTCAGCACACAGCCCCACCGTGATCGCAACAAGGGCTATTTCACCAGGTGGAGACGGCCATGAACCACCCAATCCGTGCAGATCGATTCCTAGGGGAAAGTTTCAGCCACTCATCTACTGCGGGTTCTCATGCATCATGCGCAGGTGTTGCAGGGAGCCTAAAATAAACATCCTGGTGCAGCGCGGCGGTGTAAATACCATGGAACCATCCGTATATGTAGCGCCGAGCGCCATCTACCGGTAGCTTTCAGAAGCTTGTTTCAATTGACTTCTTTTCTCACGATTCACGCCTCGACGCGCGTGTATGATCATACGCTCATATATAAACCCTCGACATCCGCTGCTCGATACCCCTCAATGTCTTCCGGCGGCAGGCATGTATACGAACCAGTCAATGCCACCGAACTCCACCCATACCGCAACTTTACCAACAGCACCCCTCCGCTACCACCGCGGCGACAATATACCGACATCCCGCTCAGTTCTCATGAACAGCAGTACGCCAGTCCCCAGCAATACAGCCCCCCACTACGACCGGCCACCTACACTCCCATCTCCCCGCAGTCGTCGCACAAATCCTATGCCACCTCCTCACCTCCACAATACCTTGGAATCCCCGACCCTCGGCGGCGCGGGCTCCAAACCCGGTACCCAACGATGGAGCCGCCGGGTCGGAAGAAACTCGGACACAACTACCGACCGCTGAAGCAGCTTCGGAAACTCGCGCAGCGGCTGCTAGCGCGGTGGTTGCTGAATGTGATATTGTGCGGGTTGATTGTGGTGTTGTTTAAGTACTACGAGAATGATGGGATCTTGTCGCAGTTTAATAAGCGGATATTTAACGGGCTGTATTTGGGGATTTCGTTGTTTATGGGGATGAATATGGTTGTAAGTACCAGCTTTGCGGGAAGAGGGCCAGATGCTGACATTCTAAAGAACTCGTTGAAGTCAATGGCAGATATGATGAAGTGGAGTATTCTAGCGGGGGGGAAATGGACAGCAAAAGAGGTTTGTGGAGGCTCTGGTAAACGCCACATCAGCTAACATGCAACAGATAAACCTCATTCTGGATCTATCGAGCTACCAGAGAGCGGTGCAATTGCTCGGCCTGTGGAGGCGCAAGCCGTTCCGGGTACTAGCAATGAGCAATTGGATCTGCTTGGGGATTGTAAGTTCACATTTGCATTTCCCGGGGGTCTCTAACCAGTTATTCGACAGGGTGCTCAAGTTGCAGTGGCCATTTTGGGTCTCACCTTCAATCTGGAAGGGGAAGATGGCAACTTCACGATCCTTGGCCCAGTCAACGTCACACTCCTGGATCACTATTACGCTAACAATGGTGTCGGAATCCCGCCAACGGAATCGCAGGAGGACTACATGGCGCATTTGTATGGCGATAGTGGGCACCCTATTCTATTTCATACACACGGAGGACTCTAACGGGTCTCTTTCAGTGATCTACGCATATCTCACATCAGTGTCGGGTGTCGACGAGCCGATTTCCAGTATCGGGGATGGAAATGGCACGATTGACGATGCGTCCATTGTTCTTGCGGACCGAGAGTCATTCAGGAAAACGAAACACTCCGGCTGGGTGTATAATGTGAGACCACTCCCGACCAGTTGCAGATGCCTAGGCTAATGTGAAACTCAGTACAGCGATTGGTCGTACATGGCAGGACAACTGAGCCCTCGAAGTGTGCGGACTAATCGCACTGCGAAAGTCGAGGCGAACTGCACCCAGAGGCCCATCGTCGAGGGACAGGACGGGACACCGGACCGGATCAGCAAGGGATTTGTCATTCTGAATGCAGACGGAACAAACCAGACCGTGAATTGGCTAGATGTAGGTCACCCTTAACTAATTCTGAGACCCGTTGTACTAATTCCCCCACCAGAAAATTGGCGAGCAGGGAACGTACGTTCTCACCAACCCCATCATCCACCCCCTCTAGCGCTAACACACACCAGAACCTACGTCGCAAACGGCACCTGCGGCGACCGTTGTGCCCGAATCCAAGTCTTCAAATTCGTCCCAACAGACATCATCCAGGACGTCGGAACGCTACCAGAAGACAAACAAGGTGACCATTTCGACTGCACAATCGAAATCTCCAACATCACGAATACCTGGCTTGACGAGCACATTCTCCCCGACAACATTGCGCAACGAGCCGCCAGTAGTATTGGCCTGAGCGGGTTCACAACGACTGCTCCAGGTTTCTCATTCCAGAGCTTTCTATACAACAGCGCGTAAGTCCCATGTTCACGCCGTGGGTTTAGTGTTCTGATAATGATGGAAGGGCATGCACAGCACAACGTGGGGCCGGAACGTATCCCACAGCCCTCAGTTGATGGGAACAATCATCGGCCTATTTACAGCTGGGAGCCTAGCAAATATGGATAAGTACAATCCTAAGAAGCAAGTTCTTGGACACCGGTTGCGTACGGGCGTACGATTACTCGTAGTTTGGAATTATGGTACTCCACCCCTGTATTACGTCTTCCTCCACTAATCCTCCAGTCTGGATTACGCTCGGCATCATCCTCGTCGGCCACGCCGTGCTCGCGTTGTTGGTATGTTTCCGCGCCAACAAGGTTTTCTGTAAACAAGACTCGCCGTTGTCTACCGCGCGGTTATTACGGCGTAAGTTCACCAGCCGGCTATCGGGTCGTCGAGTAATTGTTAACCCAGAAAAACAGCGATTGTTGAACGCCTGGGACCCGCCGGCTGTGCGGCGTCCGGCGAGGAGATTGCAGCGACCTTCCCGATGAAGATGACGTATGGAGTTAGAAGTAAGATGGAAGGTGAGATTTGGTTGCATCATCTGGATATTGGAGAGGATCTTGAGGAGTCCGGGGAGTTTCCTGCCGGGTACTACGATTGAGGGTTTAGAGTTAGACGGCGAGGGTTACAGACACTTTGGGAGCAGGAGTTTTTGGTTGACATTTTGGGTTGTAATATACATAGTATAGATTTTGGTGCATGGCATGGATGTCTTAGGAAACGCATGCGGGCGAGGAGATGGATTCTCCTACGTCCTGGGATTTGTTTCACGGCGATCACTCTGGAATAGAATCCGAATATCAAAACTTCTACTTTCATTCTTAGTTACATCCTTCATTCTCTGCACGGCTAACTCAAATTCATACGATGCTTATCCCATAGACAGTACATACACCCAGTAATGCTTAGACAATAACAAAAATCAAAGCAATATAAACACCGTAACACATACACGCATCACTCAGGAATCATCGCGTATATTACTCCAGTCAAGCCTGCTTCAAGATTAGAGTTTATACCTCCGCTGCTGCACCTCCTCATCACCAAACACAAGCACCGCATCACCTTCAGTTCCCCCAAAACCACCCCTCCCCCTCTCTCCCAACCCCAACTCACGCTTCAACACCCACCGCTTCACTGCCTCCACCGCCCCCCTATCCAAATCCCTCCGCGCATCCACCAACAACATCGTTCCCACAACCACATACGCCAAGCGCCACATTATGCGTCTCCCGCCGGCTGTGAGCTCCTCCCTACTCCCTGCTTCAATCGCTTCCTCGAGGTTAGTCCACTGCTTCCATATCGCCACTTTAGCCTTCTCCAGGATATCGCCAGCATCTCCACGCACAGTACCCGCTCCATGACCGAGATTTTCCTGGATAAACTCGCCGAGGAGGGAATATGCACGTTCCTCGCTACCGGAGGGTGACGGCCGCTTGAGGGAGGAAACTAGGTCTGTGATGAGGACATTAGTAGTTCCCTCCCAGATCGCAAGGACTTGTGCATCGCGAAACAGTCGTGCAAGGTTCAGTGGCTCTTCGTTTTCGAGGTATCCGATGCCTCCGAGAGCCTCGACGGATTCTGAGATGACGCTGAGACAGAGTTTTGCGGTGACGGCCTTTGTGAGTGGGGTTAGGAGACGGAGGAGCTTGTGCGCGCCGCCAGCAGGGATGATGAGGGGAGTGGGGGGAGTGTCAGATGGATTTTCGGACAGCGAAAGGAGGTGCACGGTCAAGAAGGCTAGGTGTGTCGAGGCGCGGGTTAGAAGCTCCATCTGTGCCAGCGTCCGGAGATGCAGAGGCACCGTGGAGAGAATACGGTTTCCGGAAATGATGCGCACCCGGGAGTACGCCTTTGCTACGGTGAGTGCGCGGCGCATAGACGAGACCGCGCTGACGGAGTTGTGTATGCGCGTGATGGTGAGGATTGTGGAGATCTCACGGACTCCCTCCCCTTCTTTCCCGATGAGCCAGGCGCGCATGTCACGCAGCTCCAGCTCTGCCGTCGGTAATGGTTTGGTGCCGAGTTTCTTCTTGAGGCGGATTATTCGCACGCCGTTGCGCTCGCCGGAAGGAAGCTGCATTGGGGCATAGAAGGCTGAGAGACCTTTGCCGCCTGGTGTACGCGCAAGAAGGATGGTCATGTCGGCGTCCGTGGCGGAGGAGAAAAACTTGTACCCATTTATTGCCCAGGGTCCGAGTTCGCCCGTGGTTGATGGTGGGGAGTATGTAGCCGTCGTCTCGCTCCTGGACACGTCAGATCCCCCAGGGCGCTCTGTCATCCACTGTCCGGAGGTCCAGCGCACGGATGGGTGCCGCGAGATAAGGCGTTGGTAGGCACGTTTAAAGACACGCCGGGCGGTCTCTTCTTCCTGTTCTCGAGAGGAGTATGAAGGCGGCGAAGAGTTGAGGGAGGGTGGGGCTTTGGGTGGGGCGAGGTGACGGGAGAGGAGGCGCGCAGCTCCGTCGGTCATGGCGAAGGGACAAGTTGCAAGCCCGGAGGAGGGGCTAAAAAGGTAGTATCTGTGCCACTTAGCGGATGCGGTCATGCAAGCAGTGTGATACATACCGAGCAAACTGCCCTATCCTCCCCAACCGCCCATCGTAACCTTCTGCGACACAGCCCTCCTTTGCACCAAGCTCAAGCAACTTCCTCCAGCCCTCCGAGGTACGTAACACATCGCTGCGCTGGGCAAAAGCGTCATGAGATTCAAGCTCGGGTGGGTGTCGTTCTGCGTCTTCAAGGTAGTGGAGGACCTGTGGACTAATTACGGTTTGCCCGAGGATGGAAAGGTCGTGGAAGAGAGGGTCGAGATATTCGGAAGGGATGTAGACTAGTTCATAATTTCAGCTTGGAAATTTCTACGGAAGGGGAGAAAGGGCGGTACGCGCGAGAATCCGCTGGAACGCTGGATCGGTTTGGAATTGATTCCCGAGTCTCGGTGGCTCCTGAAAGAAGCCCGAATCGGCGGTGGAGTGTGGGTGTTGGTGTTGCTGTATCCGGGCTGGCGGTGGCGGCGGTGGTGGGAGCGACGAGGGAGGGTAGTAGGTGCCGTTTGTGCTTGGAGGTGGCGGTGGTGATCGTCGAGACATCCTGTAGAGATTCAGGAGACGCTGTCAAATCGTGTAGTCGAGCCAGCTACTTATACCAAAGCCCACGTCGGCAAGTCTTAACGGCTACAGCCAGAGTGAACGGGCCGAGCGGGACGGGACCTAGGTGCAGATGCAGCGCTGGCTAGTTGACGATGGTCAGACCTGGGCGGGCATCTGAAATCGCTGGGCCGAACAGAGGCAGCAACAAGGTACGAGAGCAACAGGTCGCAGAGGGAGACGACGAGGACGGAGTAGTACTGTACTTATGCACCGAGAAACGGTACTGGCGACTGCTGCGGGACTTTGGTTTGCCTCCAGTTTGTTCGTCGCGAGCGTCTTGGTGATTGGTGGTTATGTTGGACACGGATTGGGTTTGCACGGCCATCCACCGCTGGCTAGCTTGGTGAGCGTAGATCGTGATTGGAGCCACGAACATCCCAGTCCAGTCCAGGCGGGCGGCCATTCTTCCCACGCCGCCCGCCTGGGATTGCCTTGCCAGTGAACGTCGTCCTTCCGGGTTGCCGACTGCCGCCACTGCTGCTATTCACGATGACGCCGTCGTGTGCGGAGATTTATCTCGATAGATGTATACATGTAGGTCTCTATATTCCCCAGGTTTCTTTCTTAGCAAAAGTACAAAATATGTTGACAGGAGTGGGACTTGAACCCACGCTCAGTTTCCCGAACCAGGAATTTCCTATTAAGGTAACCTTAACCTGGCGCCATAACCAACTCGGCCATCCTGCCTCATGATTGGTGGGCCATGATTGAAACTACAGGCACAGCAATATAATCATACTATAGCACTCGCAAAGCCTGCCCGAGGAATCATTTCTTTGGGAACCTCCCAACATCTTCACATTATGTACATACGCCCCTGATCACATTTCTTCCAGCAATAGCGATCATCGCGTTCGGTTAGTCAAAATCATATTCTATCACTCAGCAATTCGACTTTGCCATCTTGGCTCGTGTTGTTGAGTTCTTCTTCTTAGGCAGTATTAAGAGGGAAATCATCTGCGTAGCACATAAGGGGCTTTAGCGGGTGATGTAAAAACACATGGACTCTTCATTAGATAGACCAGATCAGCCCACACCAAGCAAAAGCATCACGACAATATTATACAAGTCAAAGCCACAAAACCAACGCTATGCCACAAATCAAAGCCACCGACACAAGGAGAATCATTAGCTTCCGGAGCCCATTATCCATCATTCTCGTTCAGCCGTTTTATCCTCCACTCTTCTCCAAGGTTCCTCTCTAGGCTTCCTCTACCTTCTTGGCAGATCCCTTCTCGCGTTCTGCTTTCCAAATGAAAGACACCATGACCGCACTGAACACGAACATTATCGTCAATGCGATACCAAAGCCCCACACCGCCTTCATCATCATGCAGTCGCTCGCACTTCCGCTGCTGATCCAGCTGCGGTAGTCAGGTGTCTTGATCACAATGTCCCTCGCTGCAAGGAGAGAACGGCTGGAGATGGTGTAGAGATTGCCATCGCTGCCCTTCACCCGGGCATCGCCTCCAGGAGTGAGGGTTGCTGTGACGGTGGCTGCAGCGTTGGAAACGGTGGTAACAGCATACTCAACAACGGTGGAGGTTGTCTGTGTGGGTGCAGTGTAGGGTATGACTGCTTGTGGAGTTATACCAGTAGTTGTAGCTGTAGCGACAGTGGTGGAGGTGGGGCCCTGGTTCAGCCTGTCGCCGATGTTCTCGAGCAGCTCTTTTGTTGTGCTCTGGGCAACGGCTTGACAGGAGAGATAGCTCAGCGGTTTTCCAATCACGATGCTGCTGACCATGAGTGCCAGGAAGAATAGCATGTCAATCCCGGCTGTGGGAAGGAACGGTAGCTGGTGGTCGAAGTACAGGAGGATCGTGGTTCCGCAGTATAGGATTGCGAAACAGATGACGCAAAGGATTCCAACGAGAGGTGGTGGCGGGGCTTGCTGGGCTTCTACCATGCTAGAGATAAATCTGGCCGCTAGGGACATGCTGACGAGGAGACAAAGAGCTTGGAGGCCGCGAGCGGCGAGGAAGGCGAGGCCGATGACTCCGTGAGATGGACGAGGCATGATTGTTTCTTTATACTTGGTAGAAGTTGCTGCTAGATAAAAACTTGTGGAGGGAATTGGCTTGATCCGGGGATAAACACGAAGCTTGCGTGGTAATCTAGGTTGAGACTTGCCGGTCCTGTCGTGAAGAAAGAATACGTATCGAACGACAAAAAGGGTCTGACAAAGTAAACAAGGAAACAAGGAAACAAGAAAGAAATAGAAAAGAAGAAAAGAACAGAAGAAAAGAGATAGGGAAAGACTTGCTTGTATCTGCTTGTTGTGGATGATGAGAGACCGTTAAAGGTGCGAGAGGAGTTGTTAAATACCCCATCAATCTTGATCAATATCAATAGACATTGCTATGGAGACGCGTATTTTTGGCTCATCTCAACTGTTTCACTAATCTTGGTGATGCTCCAGCATCCAGTCGCCGAAGAGTGCCTGACGATCATGGCCCGATCAAAATGCTAGCTGCCGTTATTACGAAATTGCCGACTGGAGATTTCCGTAGGAGAGCTGAACTTAGCACTGTCTATCCCCGAAACGAGATGAAGCAGTCGCTAGAGTTTCATAGTAAACCCAGGTCGAATCCCAGCGGGAAGGAATGAGTGGTTGATGGATCTCGGGAATGTTCCATCTCGCCTAGCTTAATTGTGCCGGGCGCTTGTGCTGCATCTAAGATCTCAACGCTGACAGCTGATTGGCTCAAGACAACCTCGAATTCTCACGAACTCGATTCGGGGAGATCAGGGTTCTCGCCTCGTTTCGAAATTCCGCCGAGTGTACTTGTCGGCGGTAGGGCAGATGCATCGAATTGGAAGTCTCTCTCCCCGAACGGTTGCTATTCTCGTTAGACACCGTGTCGATTGACGCTGTCAACCAATCTTAGCCCGCCTTGTGAGAACAGTATTTGAGAAGACTGAGATTAAGGATTTGGATTGGTGGGCCATGAGTTCGCAATCGTTTCTTGTAGGCAAAGAATCGGAATGCTTGAACCATTAAGACGGCGACGAGAGATTTAGGAACTGGCGGCTGTCTTTTCGTGCAATTTTACTCTGCTCGCTAAGCGCTTATGTGGGAGGTTCATAACACAGAGTGCACTAGTCATGCAGGCACCACTACCGAAGTATGTATTTCCGATGGTTCCTGCGGCGAATGCAATGGATCTCCAGAAGTGCAGCACTCCCACCCTAAGACTATGTCTAGTACGTACATGAACACGTTATCACCCAAAGATACATGGTCAGTGTTATAGGTAGGTCACGATAGACCCGCTTCAACACTCCGGGTCCAAGAGCCACGCTTTAACGTGCAACGCGCTACAGTGAAGCGATTATAAGGTTATTTTTTAGAAAGAAGCCACGATTCTGCAGAATTAATTCCTTCAAGTTCAAAGCTAAACTAGAATTTACGGTTTTAGATTAGACTCTATCCACTAGGTGAGATCAAGTTATACCAAATTCTGCTAGAGGTTTCGGATGGTGTGTAAAAATAACATACTCAGATACTAAGTTCTATTCGAATCCCATGGAAGACGCGGCCCTCATTCAGCCAAAGGACATGCAAAGCGCCCGCTTCTTGCACTTCGTGCATCTTTGATTATCTTACTGTGACCTTCCCTGATATCCTTAATCAGGTTAATGAGAAAATCGAAGTCGCCGAAGTCAAGTCTTTTCTTGGTAGTAAAGCTACTATTGATGGTAGCAAAACAATTCCTGTAGCAGTTAGAGTTTACAATTGAGGACGCTGTATCAATAAGTCTAGTTGTGAACATTGGGAGATCTCGCGAAACCTGAGCAGGTAACTACTTACTCCACGTTGCATTCGAATAGTTGTTCATTGCGAGGGGCTCCAAAGATCGAATATCGATCGGCTCATCCACTTCACTATCCAATTGAGACCCGTCTTCGCAGCTTCTTTTTATCAGATAGACTTCACTGTTCTTATCTAAAATACCTTTACAACCAAAAAAGGACGGAATTTGTGCCGTCCGTCGATTCCCTTCTAACCGGAATTACCTACTTAGGTATATGGATGTATACAGCTAGCACTGTAATTATGGGTGAGGGCAACTGTGGGCAAATTAAAATCCTATCCCTGCTTGTCACTTATAATAATTCACCAACTAGGTCGTTATTCCGATGCGTATTCCCCCAGTAGATTGGTATATTATTCTAGTTATCGATTAACAGGCTCTTTTTTAAAAATGTGAGGCCCCTGCTCTTCTGTAACGCTAATATATTTTGTGGTAGGCAACCAAAATGAAACTATGTGCTGCTGCATGCTGGACGGATTGAAACGTCCCATAGAAGAGGTGCTGGTACTGAGATCTGTAAACCTAGCGATAAGTCTCTAGTTCCTTATATGTGAGTTTGCATACAGCACCAGTGTCCGGTTTAATTGTCAAAGTCATGTAACATAACGATGTTTCTACCAGTTCGAATTCATCCTACTCTTGTAAACCAAACTTGCCTTGTTCTCAAGATCATCCCGCGAAAACTAACTGAGTACAAGAGCTCGAGCTCGAGTAGATACCTAAATTCCGGAAATGTTGTGCCATGATCGGAATTCTGCTGCCAAATAACATTATATTACCAAAAACGCAGTATACGTACAGAAAAAAACCCCAAGATTAAACATTATTGATTCGAGCGAGAGAGAAGGGAACACCTAGAAATTTATAGAATAATCGGCGCCCCGCTGGCGCGCCAAACACCCCAACGTGAAGCAGCAAGTAAAATAATCTAAAGCCTTTTTAACTCCCGCCTTCATCCTCTCCTTCATCATATCAACCTCACCCCTCTTTTCGGGACCTGGTATATCCTCCGGAGCTCGAGTCGCCAGGAGAGCTTCTCTGGCGGCCTGAAGCCTTTTCTGTCGGAGAACATAGCGAACTCCACCACGATTTTGATACTCTGCCTCGTCCAACTTCATTAAGTGGTATTCACGCACCGCCACAATAGATGGTGTAAGATTCTCAAGAACGTGAATCTCTTTCATGAGCTTAAGCTTAATAGCTTCTTTTCGATCCGCCACCACAAGCTGGTTGAGTGTCGTCTGTATCTGTGTGAAAAGCGGAAGCTTCTCATCATAATCCCTGGAACGAACAGAAGAGTTCGGAGAGCCGCGCAGTATCCAGTCAGCTATCAGTCCATTATTAGTACTTGACCTATTAGAACGAATTACCTTACCCAGATAGTGTAGAATCTTTGTCAATGATCTCAGTATATCCGTCTTCAAATGTGCCATTTCATGGTCGACGGAGAAGACATCATCTAGATCTGCTTGGTCGCCGAAGAAACCAGACCCCCAACGTTGTAATTGGGCGCAGAATTCGGCCATGAAACGGAGATATGGAGCGCTGAGTTCCTTCAAGTTCATAACATCGATACAGCTCGAGTATAGATCTCTTATGGGAGTATGTTGGCTCGGGGGAGATTCGGCAACGACAGGGGAGATGTGTTCGGTCATCTTGATGGTAATTGAGCGCGCAGAGGAATCGACAGCGGCGACAGCGGCGGGGAACTCGACAGCGGCGGAGGATATATCGGCCATCTTGATGGTAAGTTGGCTCACGGGGGACACGGCAGCAGCGTTGGAGAAGTGGTCGGAGAAGTGGTCGGTCATCATGATAGTCAAGGTCTGAATCAGTATCTGAATCAGTATCTGAAGGGATGAGAAGTTAACGGTTGCAACGTTGGAGTGATAGGTTCAGATGCCGTTGGGGCATCGGCCTTAGCGCCATGGTGAAGTCCTACGGTAAGCTGTCCGGTGTGTATATTGGCTTTACAGTTTGGACAACCTTATATGACCACGTATTAAGTTTTATGACATCACGCGCTAGAGCTGGAGAAGCTGGGGACTAGAGAGGACCTGGGATGCAGAGCAAAATCGAGGCTGCACGCAGCTCGGAATTACAATATATTCACTCTTCATGCGACCATAAGCCATGGGGAATAATAAAGACTTAGCGCAATTCAGCAGATGTTCAATTATTCACCACTTCGACGCCGGACAGTGGTGTAGTACTCTAGCTCTTCTGTCGTGACTGCATTTTTTGTGCGAGTTTGTTTCAATTGAGATAGACTGGTGAAGTATGGCAAGATAAAGTTACACTGCTAGCGACGGGCGTTTGTGGACGGTGCCCTGGAAACGCACACTCAGATAGAGTGTATATGTGCCACGTGCCTTCGCCCTACCTTCCATACTTCGGTGATGGACAAGAAGGTTCTGTTGCATGTGAAGCATTGTTAAGAAATAAGAGAGTGCAATCAAGCTACACCGCCGAGCATTCCAAGCATCCCGCAGTAAGGGTCGACTTTCAAGATTTCAGTTCGAACCTCCCCTGTAGCTGCTTCCGAACCACTCTGGCGGCGCTGGTTATTTTTACAAAGCGCCGATGCAAGAGGGGGCACGAGACAACGTCTTACAAGCAATTCTCAAATCCTAGAACCTCTATTTACGTATCCTTAAGCTATCAAAACGCCTAGACATGTGACAGCGCATGGTTCATAGTTCCTTCGTCCTCTCTTCGCTTCCCTTCAACCACTCCTCCAGCATCCCTCGATCTCTGCAAATAAGCTTAACTTTAAAATCTTTCGGATCTGTTGTCAACCCTGTCATCATCTTGTTACAGTCCAGTGCATCGATCACGGGCTTATCTTCCTCCCTTTCCGCCGGAAACACGCGAAACGCAACGATCAATCTCAAAAACAGTGTATATAGCTCTCTGTTCGCCAAGTTCAAACCAATGCAAGTGCGACTCCCACAGCCGTACGCAAAGTGTGATATTCCTTGTATTGGGACCAGGTATCGCTCAGGAGAAAACTTGTGCGGCTCGGCGAAGTGAGTGGGGTCATAGGCTGCCGCATATGCGTTCTGCCTTTTCTTAGCACGTATATATAGGTATGAGGAAGCGGGATGAACTACCATGAGAAATGTTGTTCCAGCGGGGATTGTCGCCCCGTCGTAGACCATGTCTTTGATATTAACTCGAGGAAGGCAGATTGGTAGTACTGTCCAGAAGCGCAGCGTTTCTTTAACAAATGCAGTAAGATATGGTACTTTCTCTTCCTTCAGACACACTTCCCATGCATTGTTTGGATAGACCGCCATTATCTCGTCGTAAAGTTTCTGCTGGATCTCCTGTCCGTGAGGAGTTGAGAGATACCCCAGTCCCATAGTAAAGTTCCCCGGGACTGTATCGAGGCCGGCAGAAACCATGCTGAGACATATGGATCTTATATCCACTGCACTCGTTAGCCTGCAGCCTATCTCTCAAGGGAGTAGGTGGCGCCACCATCATCCAACTTCGCCTCTGGGTCCTTGAGCACATTCCCCGTAATACACGGCTTATCAATACCCTTCGCAATTCTTCTCTTCAACTCTTGCAGGAGCATGTCCATATACCGATCCCTCCGTTTGCTCGTCTCCGCCGCAGTGTTATTCTTCTTGCCAAACCGCCGCAATATGGGTAAATAGTCCTGCCAATTGTTGCTCGTGCTCCGTAGATTACTAATCTCGCGTTCAACCTCAACAATCTCCTGCAGTTGCTCAGCATCCTTGATTCTGAAACCATAGGTTAGTGTAAGGCCGGTGTTCAAAGCGAACCGCTGGAAGTAGAGAGACGGGTTGATCTCCTTGTCTCCGTAATCCGAGTCTTCTAGAAGCTCCCGGATTGAGATTGAGGACTCGAGGTCGATAATCGGCATATACGACGCGATTGCAGGTCGGCTCAAACTGGTAGCAGCGGCCTTACGGCGGCGTTTCACCGATTCACTCCATGGCGAAGTGCCAATTGTGAAAATTTGAGCCGTCGAGACGACCGAGTGGAATGTGTAAAGTTGAGGCCGCGAGATCAGGGCGCTCTGCTGTGTTATCCAGAGATTGGTGACAGACGAGAAGCTATTCGCGAAGACAACCCTTCGGTTTCCAAGGCGTACCTGGAATACGGGGCCATGGATCTTGCTCCATTCCAGTGCTTTTCGCGCGTGGCAGGAGCCGATCGATAGGAGGCTACCGAGGAGAGGAAGGCCTGGGACTTCGGGGATGCCTTTGATTTTGGGGCTGTTCGTACGGTTGGCATGATGGAAGAGGAGGTAAATTGCGGTTGCAGCGGCGATTAGGAGCAGCGCAGCAGACATACTGGCCAGCTGGAGAATTTTGAGAGTGGCTCTGGTGGTGGTGGTAGTGATGGTGGTGGAGGCCCGCTGGTGGGAGATATAGCAATTTTGGTGGAGGGGGGATAAGCACGAACACCCGAGCTTGCGGGTGACGTGTAACAATGGCAGGGGAAGTGGGCGGCATATGCAGTCAAATCCGGGGACTCTGATTCCTCGGTGGTACATACTTAACGTGCAGCCCTACTGCATATGCACGCACGGGTTTTCAAGCTTATTCTCGGCACTGCAAGCCGTTTCTGGGGCAAACCTCACGCACCCCGCATTTCAATGGTGGAGATGTATCCAGTATCTAGATCGTAATATGCGATACATATGAAGACCTGGATACTGCGCTGTGCACGAAAAAGTTTGAAGAGGCATACGCCTGAAGATAGCAGATAGCAGGTGAGTGCATTTCTGCTGTATTACAACTGCACATTTTGCAGATCAGGCGAGGGATTGCAAGAAGAAGAAGAGCTGCATTTATTACGCTCCAGGCCGCCCAATGCGTATCGATACCCACGCATCGCCGCGGTCATGATCGGTCACTCGGTGGCTAATGTCTAACTACCACGGCACGTGATAGAGTGCGTCAACCAACTCGTAGATACCTGGGAGGTAATTAGATGGATTATATGTTGCTTGCGGGAGGACGCACAGAGCTTCATTATTGCCAATACCACGATATGTCACTTGGTGGCCGTCGGCTGTTCGCAGCCTGCGGCGTGCCCCCGGACTATCACCCCCACTATCACTATCACTTTTATTATGCGTTCGGTGTGTGGACCACCTCACAAAACCTCTAGACGTGCTGCTGAAGATTCCTGTGGTGATGGAGAGAGTGATGGAGGGGTGTGCCGGGGGCTGGTGGGTTCGGTCCATTCACGACGAACGACGAACGACGAACGCCAATGGGGCAATGGCCCACACACAAAAACACCACGAGCCAGGCGAGCGAAGACAGCCCGACGGGCCTGGGCCACTCGGTCTGCATGCGAAAACTGTATCCAACTGCTTCGAGGTCACGCTCACTCCCGAAGCCCCGACCACCACAACGCACCCACAAAGCGACACACTTTTATTGTCCTGATCTTAGCTAGCTGGGTGCGGTGTGTAGGAGGGTCGAACTTGAGCGCAGGCAGGACAAGATGGTCTCGGAATCTGGCGGGCAGGACGGGACTGGCGGGACTCGATGCCCGACCGCTTCGGGAATGCGCATGGCCGATGACTTCCGATCCTTATCTTATCTGCTCCGCTTAAGTTGCCGGTGATACACAGACTAGATCACGTGCTCACGAGTAAGAGAGGCCTCGCCTTCAGATGTCGGCGACTTCAGGTATCTCCACCCAACCAGGATGGGCCGCGGAGTGAGGGCTGAAGAGGGGTTTGTGGAGGGAGGGGTGGAGTGCTTGGTCGATTAGGACTGATGGGTGGTGTACTGTTGGTGAGGGTGTTATATTAAGTTGGTTATGAAAACGTAAGCTGTGGGAGGTATGCGGTTTGGGGCTGCGCTATCTCGTCGTGTCTTGACGCATACCTATTCGTCGGGAGTGTAATGAAGTGCTTGGTGCTTGGATGAAGAAGTTGCCTTGCAATAGGAACAATATTATGTCTGATGCATTGCTGACTATCCCCTCATACACAAGTTGATCTGTATGTGTGATGTGATGTCCGCCACTCTCATCTTGTCATCACAGATCATCAGTGATCACTCGCAGGTTACAACTCCTCACAACGTTAGAGCTAGCAGCGAGATAAACGTGCCTATCGAGTTCAAGCTCTACTCTAGTATGCCCATCGACAGACAAACAGAACTCTCCAAGACAGATTTTCTTGCCCCACAGTGAATAAACTTGCGATGTATGTACATACATGTAGTATCCGCTGGACAAGTAATTGTTGCGCTTGTGAATTAAAAACCGCAGCATGATGCAGGGGCAGTGTTGCGCGTCAAATCAAGGAATGGGATTGGTTCCTGGTTCTACGGAAGAGGCGCAGCCACGGATACTGCCGTCCCGGCTATATGCTGCCCAGTGAAATTCGGGGCGGTTCACGACCACTACTCAGCTGCTGAACCGAGTACAGAAATGGAGGATGATGCGCCAGCCCGACTACCGATATATCCGGGCCGTACTGTGTGAATGGAGAATAAGACCTGTCAGAACCCAATTCGGAGCACCCCAGCCGGCCAGAAGGAAATGTGTATCATTCACAATTCCGGTACTGTATATTGGGACCGGTCTATAAGGATACAGACCTTGCAAGTCGAGCTTGTCGCAATATACTAATGCTACCCACTTTCTTCGCACAACGGGTATATACGTTGCGTAGTCGGGAAAGTATATGGCAATGCATAAATCACCGCCTCGACAGCTCTCGCACTATACCTTTCCCCAACCAGAGTGCTTAATAACTAATGACCGAGTGAATATTAATATCGATAATGATTATTGCAGCTTGGGTGCGGTTGCGAGCTCTGTATTCAGCCGAAAGCCTAAACGCCTGCACTTCGCCTCGGTAGGCATACATATACACACGTCACACAAGGCGCAGTCGCACTGCCATATTGGCTCCATGAACTCGAATAAATTTCCAGCTTTGGTCCCCAATAATTCCTTCCCTAACAAACATCTAAGACCCTGAGACTCCCTAACAAACATCTCAGGCCTACCTACGCTTGTTCTAGCGACCAAACAATTCCCCCACTTACCCCTCACTCTGCTATCACACAAGTAAGATTCCTGAACCCCGATGCCATTTTCCTTCATTCAGACGATGGCTAACATAGTACTTAGCCAAAACACCTACTTGAATGTTCAATCAAGGGACGAGATCTTCTCGCCCACCTGGCTGCAGGGGATGGCGACATCCTAGTTATACCAGCACCAAATCCGGGGACCCGCCCTCTCAACGCCCCCGAATTATACGGTTCCAAAGTCGCGTCAATATATAAGCGACTGACCTAGCACTGTATTACCCCTGCTGGACTTGAGCTTATTGCACAAACACTGACAGCAAAGATAGATATGACTGTAGGATTCTGGCGAAGGCGAAAGGAGGGAAATGGGCGCATCTACTATGGAACAAGCATTACGCTCCCGTGGTAAATGGTTTCTTATGAACGGCTATGATTTTCGTCGTTGGTAATGCTTTTCGGTTCCTGAGACTGCTGTTTGTATCTTATTGTTGCGCTTCGTCGATCCTATTAGAAATAAAATCAGTCTATGCAAACTCTTATCATACCCTCTAGTATGCATCACCAAGTTGTGCGGGTGTGGAAGAATGCCGATGCTTGACTGACTTTGTAAACGGTCGTGGGGTTGGTGGATTACTTATCATATTGCGCGGAGCTCACGTCAGGATTGTATGCACCGTGTTAGAAACCCAGCTTGCTATTAGATGAGATTTAAAAGTACTCTTGATTCTGTGAACCGGATGCTGACGCACATGTGATTACTATACAATTCAAAACCTGCTCTGTAAACTTGCGCTACAGAGAAAAAAAATATGCTACCAAGAAACAAGTTACCATGAATTATAAAGAAATAAAATACCAAAGCACAATTCCCCTTCAGGGTCTTTGACAAGGAGTTGGGTAAAGAGTTAGGTGAAATGTTCACTTTCTAGACACAAGGAGATTGTATGATAGGAAAATAAACGCTACAAAGTCTCTTGGCCAAAAGGCTGGAAAGGTGGACTTGCCCCACTAAGTGAGTGCTGTATGAAGTAGGAACCAGAATCGACGTCCTTGCTGAGGAGCACTGTTCCATCGGGGCCAGTGACTGTAAGCCACAATGAAGCACCTCCTTGTGCGTTTGCCAATATCAACCGGAAAGGGTAATGTACACCAGCTGTAAGAACAGCTCTATACTTTTTTGTACTGACCCCTTTTGAAAGTGGGTGGATGAGACTAGCATTCGCTCTGGTGTATTTGCCATTGTATGCTGAATCGCCGAGCCATAGACACACCATATCGTCAACATTAAAGGTTGAGAAGACATATTCCCCTGTCATTGGTGGTATGAAGTATCCACGATGATTGATTGCAATGTAGTCGCATCGAATAGGTGATCTGCCGTAGATAGAAATCGGAACTTCGACAGGGTAGTGCCTAAAGCCAATGCAAGTTGTTACCCCACTTTGAATGGGAGGAGCAGTCTTAAAGAACTCGACGTTGAAATCCTCGAACTCGCCGCCTCTATGAACGAAGTCATGTTTTTGAATAGCATATTCAAGGCCTTCGAGTTGATTGTAGCTCGTGGGATTGGTAGTCGGCCCAATTGGAGGATGTGATTTACATTCACAGCCGACAGGAAGTACTATTGTAGTAGCTGCAGCCGCGATGGTCACCGTCGTGGCTGCGGACGACCGATTTACTGTGATACTCGTAGGGATAGATACCATGGCGACGTGATTGCAAACCTCGGAACTAAAATCGTCAAAGAGATTGATTAGTAATTTACTCTACAACTTCAGTTTAGGTGAGAGTACACACTTGCAATTATTATGCTGAATTGCAATTGTCGAAGTAACGTTCACATTCTGATTCGCAGCTGCTCCATCGGAACATGAGGTATGAGGCAAAGAACCGCTTCCCCCGACACTTGACCAACTTGAAGCCATATCCTCGATGAACTATAGCTTTCAACGGTAGCTGATTGATGAAAAGAAAGGCGTAGTTAGGGTAGGTTCCGTAGAACTGTATGTGAGATAGTCGAGCTAAGTCCTCGTACGATCATAAATGTACGGTAATGTGGTGATTTACATAGACGAGAGATGGGAGAGGGTGGCATTATTATCCAGCCTTTTGCCAAATTTTCTGGAAATCATGCCCAATAAAACAACCTTTGACAAGATCCAATTGAAGGCAATGCTACACGTGAACGTTTACTGCCGCAGTATGTTGGCGTTGTTATCACTGATTACATCTTCTTTAATTCGTGCGAGTGGCTCGCTCGCTGACGTGTTAAATTCAGAGAGCGGAATTGCTGCGACGAATCAATTACCATCGACTACGATGCATGGCACAGCGTTCCACCGAGGCAGCCAATTATGACACTTCAAGAAAATGATTCCTCCGAGGCTAGTCAGTCATATCTGTAAGCCCCGCTTCTGACAGCTGGGTTGCAGATATCAAATGTTAAGTCCCGAATGAGAGGAAAGGGTCAAAAATACATTGTAGGTTGGGCAACAGAGCCCGACATGTATAAACGCGGGCGGATGAAAAGAACCGAGGGAATTTGAGGAAAAGTGGTTGAGGTTCGGGTAATGAATTAGGGCACACGGTTGATTCAGCCAGAACGAATGGAAACCCTTAAATTAGTCTCGGGGTTATCTACAGCGTTCCTCCGAGTTTGTACTTTGGCAGGTGGGGTTTGTTGATTTTGCGTCCGCACTCGATCCTAAAAGTCGAAAAGCACTTCTGCTGCTAATACCTTCTAATAATCGGGCGAAGGCTGTTGAAATAATTATAAAGAACGGTCAAAGTTAATGACCACATAGATCATTAAGGAGCAAGGAGTATCGTAAGGGAAGAAGGTAAAGATCTAGCTGTGGAAGAGAAGGTCCCCACATGCGTAGGATGCCCTCCCAGACATATCGGCAGGTAACTGAGGGCTAAACCTTCCCGACGAAGAAGAGAGAAGAATGGCAATGTATTAGCTATCAGAATTCTTCGTTATTCCGAGTAACAGCCAATGTCTTTACATTATATTAAATCCTAAGTTAAGACACAAGATGGTATCCTACCTTACAGCGCTAAGCGTCAGCTTATCGTGCGTCTATATAGGCTATCGAGTGATTTACAGTGCGTAGTTTGCGGCTAGAGAGTTAAAAAAAAGCCTAGGTCTTCCCCAGATAGAATTATCAGTTTCACCAAATTATGGTTGAAACCGGCTCAAATTGATAAAGGCCTTCTTGGGCAACCCCCCAGATTTTGTGAGGAGCTTCGTACTAAACGACAACACTGCAGTGCCAAAGCTTACCAAAGTTCCATAGATACTACATGGACGTACAATTGTCCGGAATGGACGAAAACATACGCTTGCTGATGGACGTGCTAGCCTTTCTTGATCCTAACAGCACCCCAACCGTTCTATGCCCGGAAACTCCTAGGAACGGAAGTAAGCGCAGAACAATATCGCTTACCTGCCAAGTCTTTGCTGATACTTTCAAGATTGCACGGAGGTGTTCATGGTACCGTCACACCTACTGCATCCGACGCATAGATGCTCATATGTATACGGGTTTCTTTCGAGCGCAGCCAGTTTCAGGAAGCAGAAGCCATGCTCGACGACGGCTGTGAATCTGCGAAAAGGGATTGAAAATAAATGATAATCCCGGATTCGACGCGCACTACCTCAGGTGGTTATTGTCGGCTCTCTACAGCACCCGCGGCAGTCTTGAGTATAAGAGAAACACTCCTAGCCATGGATTTAACTGGTTCCAGCGGACCAAAGCAGAGCGGTAGAAGGTTATCAATAAACGCGCCCGATACACTGGTGGTCTGTGACTCGTGAACGCCGATTGCAATATCGCAGCGGCGCTGATGGCGGAAACAAGCCCTTCAAAGCGTTACCGCTGTTCGGGTATATTCTAGGCTTAGAGGAGCGAAGGACAACCGGGGGTCGGACTGTGCGAAGCAGGGATATCTCGGCCTCGCCATGTAACGGGACAGCCGGGTACATGCATGCGTTGTCTGCCGTGTAAGAGCAGGCTGGAGCATTTGACGGGCCACCGATATTAGGTGGAGAGAGAACGTCAATTAAGTTCCATTCCTGGTTTAATAGAACGCTATTTGACGGAAGCGAGGATGCCTACGACGAGTTGGTGTTACGCGGACATCGGTAGGGAGCGAAGCAGGATATTTCTTATCAATTTCAACATTATTTCTCACTCGGTTTCTGTATCGCTAGCGATAAAAAGTCTAGATACAAGGCACAATATCGAGTGATGGATTCGTGATGAGCTCCGCGATTCACTGGAGGTCATGAACGTTGCAAAATACTTCCCCATGGCTTTTTATCCTCACAGTATTCGTTGGTTTCTAGCAAAATAGTAAAGTTAGAGAAGCCTTCTACAGAATTCAAACTATCGATAATTAGTATCCGTCTGGAATCACTTATGGACTGTCACATCACTTTGGTTTTGTTCCATCTGCAAGAAATCTCAATTTTTGGTGTAACGGGAAATTCGATAACAATCATCGTGCTACGGTATAGGACTTGGGCAGAGTGCAATTTGATATCGATCGTGGCGTCTGTAGCGAGTACGCCTGAAAACTTTGCGCTGACGGATTTCGGCACTTACGCGTTTGCTTTTACTTGTACTTCATGCATACCCCGCCCTTCCCGATTCATGGGTGTGAATCCTCCGAGGTGGGGGATTATTGATTTGATTGAGCGGAGTTCTCCATGGTTGACGTCCTGCATGTCTAGATCTATATTTTTCTGTAGAAGTGCAAGCTATGGAAGATGCTTCACACACTTGAAAATTAAAATATATGTAGAGTATATATACAGCTTATAATTACCTTACTTGCTATGCCCCCGGATTCGGGGGCGGCACTCCAAATCCCGACACAGCGCTCCACTTCTGCGTCGACCCTCTCAACACCGTCTGCTCCACCTTGTCTCCCCGGCTCAAATACAATGCCAAATCATCCTTCTCACCATATCCCGCAACCACAGCAAGTTTCGATTCCGTGTCCAGCTCCACGCCCTTTACAACACTGGGTCCTGCCCAGCCAGTACCGTTCCAATAAACCTCCATTAAGCCCTTTCCATCATTGTCGGTGGAATGATAAAACGTCCGAATACCGCCGCTAGGGTCAATTGTTGCTGCTGCTATTGCGGTCCCGTTCTTGGCCGTCATTTTCGGAGATTTCAACCGGCCTTACAATGTCAACAACGTCGAGAGTATATGAGGATGGGGACAAACACGCAGCCCATTTGATATTGTCAACACTGCTTCCGCATTGGTCGCCAATCGTCAAGTCTTTGCCTTGGTAGAAAACCCTTGCCTCGGTGGCAGTGCCACCGTTCCGTTCTGTCTGGTATGCGATCACCGCTAGCGCGGTGCCTTCCAACGCATCCACCGGCAGCACAGTGTCAAGAACCCATAGATTGTTCAACATATGGTAGCTTACGATCGACGAGTTGGGGAGTTGGAAGAACACGGCGGCCGTGACTCCGTCGGGATACATCAATGCAGCAAGTTGTGTTTTTGGGTGTACTTGGATCCCCATAGTCGACAGTGAGCTGGTGCTACGAAGCTCTTCGAGCGCAAGGATTCCTTCGCGTGACTGGATGGTGTCGTTGGCAGCAACGTAGAAGATGGCAACCTATTCGCGTTAGATGGGTTGGGAAATAAGTGTGGAGGATCTACCTGGTTTTCACCCAACCCTACACCTGCTATTGGCGTGTCATTCTTCGGATTTGTCTGCACCACAAGTGCGTAGTCGGTGCTCAAGGAAGCAGTTTCCCCATCATCCCCGATAATATACTCCGCAACTCTGATGTTACCGTTAGGTTCCTGATACGCTAGCTTTCTGTTGGGCTCTGCAATCACGGCGATTGCCGAGTTGTTGCGCAGCGACGACACCTTGATAGTCGGGAGATTGTCTGGGGCAGTTGGCAGCCGCGACTGTGACGAATTGCTACGGTCATTTTCAGTCAATAACGATACATATGAAGTAAGTAGGCCAATATACCTAGACTTGTGTTTCCGGCTCCTGTAAAGTACGGGAATACCAATCACGAGAGCAATAATAATGGCCGAAATACAGAGGCCCCACGTCCATCTTCCCTTCCGACTATTACAACCACAACTCCGCCCTGAGCTCTTCTCTCCCGAGACCGTCGAATTTGGGCGAGTTATGAACACAGGCGTGTATGGCTGCTGAAGTTCGAACTCGGAGGGTACTTGGTACGAGCGTTCTAGATCGTGCGCCTTCTCAGGCCGCATCGGACTCACGGGACTCTGTTGATCGATATTCGACATTCTGCTGCTGACACAATGTGTGGACAAAAGAATCGTGACAGAAACCCGCAGGCAGGCGATCCTTAAGTACAAGCTGTAGGAATACAGGCATCTCTCCCCGCACGATGCGGTTCAACCATAACTATCTCATCGTGCTTCTTCCTTGTGACGGTGTGTAGCGTCAAAAAAGCGGTTTCCAACCAGAGGCCGAGTTGTTGGTGTCCCCCACAAGAAACCTGTCCAATTGCGCCACAATATGCAATGAGCTATATGAGACTCGCTTCGGTTTGTTTTTTCTTCGCTACACATACCGGATCGCGGAAGGTACCGTCTTCTGTTGGATTCCACCATTGTCGGCCGTGTCCCCAACTCAACCTTGGGGTCGATATCACTACTACAGTAGGCAGATGGGTTCATGGGTCACATTAGAGTGGATTCCCCGAAGGGAACCCACTGCCCAGCCTCGTGTCGGGTGGTGACTACCTGGTCGGAATTGCAGGGCGCTTCCGATCCCGCGGAGCTCTGATGAATTCAGACGAACTTGTTCATGATTGTTCACACCGTTGTATACGGGGGGATGACTGTTGTGAAGTAACCTTGGGAAGAAAGGAGCAGTCCTTATCGCGTTGCAGCGTTGCTCCCCCGCATCAACCAATATTAGGCAAGAATGCCTCTCAAATGCGCCCACAGATAATAATTGTCGATATATGACGGGGCTGATAGGTTAAATCACACAAACTTCATTCCTTGGAGTTTTACATCCAGGGTATGATACAAATTCGAAAACTGAGCCTGTTTGGACAGAACGGTCTTCAAAACTGCCGTTCATGGGGTTCGTTGAGGCGAGAAGGTACAGCCAATCATCTGTTCGTACAGGGCTATGTTGACAAGGCCACGAGATATGGGCTCCTGATCATGATAGCCATCAATTGGATACTACAATCTGTGTAACTACCCAAACCAGCCCGAGTATGAATGTGTGCGTATGTACCCCAAATGACAAGGGTAGGGCGTTGAATGGGGGAAGGAGATGAGAACGCTGATAGGGGCGGGCGGTCCGACAAGATTTCGAAGGCTTTTTCTCAAAACAGTCGATGTTGGCCGTGGAAGCAGAATGATTGTGATCAGTACTGTTGTGAAGTTGTGATTCGGAGATAGCTTTTGGGACGCCACTAACCAACTGAATGTTCGAAGAATGGACGCCGCCAAGCGGGGGTTCTCATGATCATGATCAGTTGCAAGAACCCCGCAAGCGCCCACTTTCCGGCGACAGCGACTTCTTCGGCCGGAGAACTCTTCAAAGCCATAGCCATAGTTTAGCAGCCGAACGCACACTATTACTTAATCTTGAGAGTTAGGAGTCTGCCCCCTTTCCCTTCGGCAGTGTAGATCGATATCCTACAAAATCTAGACTCAGGCGAGTATATAGGCAGAATAAGAACTCAAACCTACTTAGGTAGCTTCCGCTGCATCTTGCTGTCTCGGTCCAAAAGATCCCGATTTGGCGATCACCGTTGGATCGTCCTAAACCCCGCTAAACCCCGCCCATACTCTTCCCGCTCTACAGCCGTGAGTTGTGGATAGACTGAGGCGGCACCCCAACCCCAAAAGACCGCAACCGCCCGCTCGATATCGCGATAGTGAGTTGTACATGTGTTAGATACGGGCGACAATCGAACGCTCACTAGTACTATCTCTAGTCACTACACGCCGGATATATGGCCTAATAGGCGGCGGAAGCGAGGGTTTGGATGCCCGTCAGCGGATGGCTCGTATAGATGCGAAATCAACGCCTCCATTGTGAGGCAAGTTGTCCGATTTCTGTAACTACAGCTGGTTAAGTGGTTCCCATTATCACATTGTCAGTATGTATGATAGTTGAATTGCCTGCTCTCAAAGACTTAGAGACCGCTCAATCATTGAATCCTTGTATAAGTGAACATGAAACCCAACGTACTGTATATCCTTCAAACCTAGGTAAGATAGGGCTACAGGAGAAATTACTGACGAGGTCCATTGAACCTACATGGACACCGCATCGATAACTCGAGTTTTAGGATAAACTGGTGGGATCCCTCCAAAGACTTTTTTGGGGGGTTAAGGACCTTCACTCATTCTATTAACAAACTTTATTTCAGTCAGGAGGTTCATTAGTTCATTCAACCATATCATATCCGGACCGTATGCTTGTTGATAGTTTTGGACAAGAGAAATTACGTAGGAAGTAAAGACATTGGACTAGACTCTATGTTAGAGCAGGATGCTTGGGCTAAGGGTTGAGGCCAAGTCTACACCCTTAGACTTCATTCTTATCTTACGATCCGTCTGGCTATCGGGCTAGGGTATTTGTTGCAGGCAAAAGATGTCTCATCGGCCGCGGATTCCGGGTTCCGACCACCAAAAACACCATGAAGGCCTGTGGAGGCAACTGCGAGCAGCCCTGTAATACTTCAGCATAGCTCCTACAAGCTGCAAACAATGGAGCTGACCGATAATGCTTTCAATGGAACGCCGCACACGCGCGGCGGGAGTTAGCGCGGAAACTTAATATCACTGAGCCGCGGCGCCGAGTATGTATCACATTGAGCTCGGCAAAAGAGACAGGTGGGGGCGAGGCAAAGTATCCAGTCGCTTGTACATTGTTCTGCATGAACGATGGTATGTATTCAGCCGTACCTGCAGCATGTACCACCATCTGAACCACGCATCTCAACATCACCGCAACAACTTACTCTGTCTGCCACCTTGACTGGCTCGCCCGGAGGCGGAGGGGAATTTGGCTCTGTCATACTCTAGTTAGAGTGAATACAGTATGAATAAACAAACAAACAACTTACTCTGCCTCTACAACCAGCACAACATCACTACCATCACATCTAACTCTGCCACAACCATCACCGCATTTCTCTCCCTATTCAAAACACAACTGCAACACAACTGTAAACTCCCGACAAGCTCATCCTAACAACAAGTACATAACGCTATACTCAGGGTGGACTCGATGATTTATCTGCAGACGCCGTAGTTTGCTTTTCCCACCAGCAAACTGTACCGTCTCCTTTCTCGCGTGGCTTGCAAACCCGATCACTAGCACCAGCGGGTGTTATACGTAGATGCATATTGACCTTTTCTCTGCATAACCGCCCGCCAGCGCTGTGGTGACAAACCCAAGAAATTAACGTTGTATATCTAAGCCTCAACATCACAACAAGGTCGTTCGGCGGCAGCTGTCATAACAACAACAAACAAGCTGTATGTTACAGCCAGGCCAAGAAGAAACTTCGGAATGTAATAAGGCACGCCCGCATCTCATGCAGGGTAAGGAAGTTACACAAGCACATGGTTCGAGACCTGGTCCGTAGGTTGACAATTCCACGGTGGTGGTATTCCCGACAATCACAATAACGAATCAAGTCGAGAGAATCAATCCATGGTCCGATATGTAAGTATGCAAACCGTAATCCCGCCGATCCAGAGTTTCCATTAAGGGGCATGGTTGATGAGATAAAAGTTACCAGGACATTCGAGTGATACTTCATGTGAATTCACACAGTCTCACTCACCCTGCTGTACAAAGATGAAGTTAGGACATCATCCTCACCCGTCATTTCCGCTCATAGTCGTAAGTAATACTTTACGCTGGTCTACACAGATGAGATTGTTTGGTCATCTTTTCGTCTGTGATAAATGAAGTATACATATGTACTCATGCGATGGTCTGGTGCCCACCTCCGTTGCCATCAGTATGTTCCATATCCATCCTCCCCTTGGTCCTCCCCTCGCTCTATCTCTCCCTCTTTGTTTCTCCCCTCTTCGTACCCGCCCCTTTAACCTCCTTTTTGCTGCACTGTGCCCTGCCCTTGCAGCGGTAAAGTAGAGTCATACAAATCTGAGCCACAGTTTAGGTTGCTAGAAGACTACTTCTTTATAATGTTATTAAGGCTGTTTACGGTGGTATTTTGATGGTCTTTCCGCTAATATTGTATGAAAGGTCTATAAAAGGTCTACAGCTAGTCTAAGGTGGTTGAGAATGTCTATCCCCAAATTGTACTCGACCACTCGAATTGCATATTATACTTTCGTACCTCCTTCTCCTCTCCCTCCACTTCCCTCCTCCTCTGTTCGCTATCACTCGTGACTCATGTCTCCAGCTCTCTCCAAACCCGTCCTCTGCCTCACGTTCAACGAAACCGCCGACGGTACCATGCCAGCAGCCAAAACCTCCCGCGGATTGACTTACAACCCCTTTCTTGTGACAAAACCTGAATTATTTTGTCCAGGGTCTAATTAGCGAGTAACCAAACCGTATTATCCAGGGGATAGACTACGATATAGCTCGACATACGTCTTGTTCCGAACTTTGTAGAATATCAAGATACCTCTAAACAAAATCTAATCCTAATTCCATCTAGAGTATACATATAATTATTATCTACCTATAAGTAAACGCCTCATCACCTTAAACACACCTCCCCTCATCTCCCTCATTATCTCCCCTACACAACAACCCCAGATGGCTCCACCTCCTATCCGTCGCAAACGAGACCATCCTATCCCCCAGTCTCGCCTTGGCTAACTTTATTGTCAGCCTTCAGTTTCACCACACTCTTACTATCCAGGAACGCGACCTTCCCCAGAACCACCAGTTCCTGCACGAAACCCCACTGAGTGCAGGCCACAACTTCAGCTCCAATACCGTCATTGTTATAGCCTCCGGAAACTGTCCCTTCTGCCCCCATTCCAGTATCCGCGCAATAACTATCATCGCCCAAAACCACCTCATCTCACTCACTCAATCTCAAACCTCTACATCTTTTCGTAGTACTCCACCCACTTGCCGATATCCTTCGCCGCAAACCCGGGGATATAGAAGGCGATTCGGAGCGTAAATATCTGCTTGATGGCCCCATGAGGTATCAGAAAACCCGCCGTAGACTGCCAAGGTGTGTCGCGAATGTATATAGTTACCCATATCAACGCTTCCTTCTCCGGCGCTAATAAATCCCACCTTTTAGCCCCTTATTCTTTAGCTCCCTTCTCTGAAAACACACAAAGTAGCATACCTCAGCTCGCACAAATCCCCCTTCTGCAACCTTTTATACCGCAAGAAATCATCTCCATTAGCGCCAACATCCGCCACCCCCATACCATCGTCAAGATCATCCTCCAACATCTAAATGCGAATTCGAGCCAAGATTACTCGCAAGCGCAATATCGGGGGTAGTATCGAGCTCCTTCTCTCGCAAAAACTCCTTCTCCTTCTCCATCGGGGCGCGGAAACTCTGTAGCACCAATTCCATCGACCAGTTTCGACGGAGGAATTACTATCTCCGGAGTCTTTGATTCCCGTTCCTAGAATGGCTGGCCCCGTACCCCTACTTCCCGTGGACTACCAGCCCCCTCTGGTCCTTGGTTTTCACTTTTCTCCACGAAAGATTGTGTGTATCTTCGTGAAGCATCTCGATTGAGTTGTGGGGACGAATTGGTAGGTAACTGAGGTTTAGTTTCGGTAAAGGAGGCGTAGACTGGTAAGATTCCGCGTTGGAAGGTCGCGAGGCAAAGGCATAGCGGTGGAGAAGATATGAAAAAGTGTTGTGCAACGCAAAAAAGCTTAATGGTTCGGGCGGAGACTCAGAGCTTCATCAGGGGAGAGCGGAACTTTCCGGTCCCCAGATTTTGGGCCATATGGACCCCCTCATAATTAGGACGAGTTAGTACTACAAAAACAATCTGTAAGGCTGCAAAAGACTACACCGCGCGGGAATCGAACCCACGGCATTACCTGATCCTGATCTTCGGAAGATGGGAAGGTAATATGTTACCCCTACACCAGCGGTGTTTGTTGAGTGGCGAAACCTTTTTGGCAATATGAAACACAAATCGAGTGAGACTCGATGTCACTAGTACATTCACAAAAGTAACACCGCTATAACACCGCATGCAGACTCAAACAAAGGGTATCGCTACTCCACCTCCACCTCCACCTCCACCTCCCCATAAACCACCCCCGCGTCTCTCAGCGCATCAACTACCCTCTCCATCCCCATCAAAACCTTCTCCTCCTCCAATCTGCCCCCCACAATCTGCACCGCAATTGGCAGCCCCTCCATTCGCCCCGCATCATACAGCCTCCATGCCTTTTTCGCGACTTTACTCCCCAGCCTCATCTCCCCCGCGGCATCAACACGCGCGTCAACTTTCCCCACCGGTACCACGCCCGCCGCATAATCGAGGAGATTCCACAAAAATGTGTACCCGCACGCTCCGATGGTATCCCTTCCGCCTCCCTCTGGCAACCCGGGGAGCGGGTGCACAGGCGTCAACACGAAGTCTACTTCCTGCGCCTTTAAATACGCGAACCATTCCGCACGGGTCGCCTCCCGCTCGGCGACGAGTTTCCACTGGTCGGTAACGGAGCGGGAGCGCAGGTCGTCAATGAGACCCGCAGTGATGGGGTCCCCACGCATGCGGAGGAAGAAGGCGTAGATGCGTTTTACGAAACGAGGGAGGGAGAATATGCGGGAGAGGATTGCTACACCGGCGTCATTGCTTTCGAAGAACGACAAGAAGTGCGAGGTGTAGGTTTCGCCGGCGTCGGAGTTTAGGAGACGAGAGGCGAGCCGGAGCGCAGTGTAGCAGGAGGGGGTGGAGGTTAGTTCCACCACGTCGTCGCCGCGGGAGCGGAGTGCAGAGATGGTGGTGTCTAATGCGCGTTGCACGGCAGGGGTGGGTGGGACGATGTCGTCGTCGCGGAGTACGCCCCAGCGCGGCTTAGAGGGCCGTAAGAGGGTGCGCCAGGGGATGGGGTGCACGGTGAAGTCGTATTCCCACGGGTTCATGTTGATTATAGTTTCTAGGAAGTATCGGAGGTCCGGGAGCGTCTTCGCCATAGGACTGTAGACCGGCGGCACGCCTTCCTGACCAACCATAGAGGTTGCGTTGCCAGCCTTTGGAAACCGCCCAGTCGAGCAACGGAGTGCGTAGATGCCGCTCCACGCCGCGGGGATCCTAACGCTTCCCGCAACGTCGGTTCCAATGCCGATACGGCTGCCGCCTAGCGCCAACAGCGCCCCTTCTCCACCGGTAGAGCCGCCGGGGGAGTATGCGGGGACATGCGGGTTCTTGGTGCGGCCAAAGACGTCGTTGGTGGATTCGAGTGCGAGGAGGGTAACGGGTACATTGGTTTTAACAAATGGGACTGCCCCAGCGTCGCGGAGGAGACGGATCATAGGCGCATCTTGTGTGGCGGGGTGGAAGGTATGCTTGGAGTAGCCGATGCATGAGTCGTAGCCGGCAATGTTGACGGTGTCCTTGACACTGACGGGGATGCCGGCGAGGGGACCCTGCAGGTTCACCTTCGGTTCTGCAAGGGATAGCGAGGATTCGGCATCCGTAATCACAATCTCCGTAAGGCAGTTTGTCTTCCCGTGCGCCCACAGCGCGCGCTTCCCGTATGCGTGCAGGACATCAAGAGGTTTCTGCTGGCCGCTTCGAACACGCTCGGCGGTGGTAGAGACGGGGGTGTTGAGGATAGCGGCATCGATCGGGGTGAGAGCGGCGTGGTAGATTGCAGGGAGGGAGGCGATTACGTTGGCTCGCTGGGATTGCTTCTCTATACTGGGAGGTGAGATTAGCGGGGTAGCTGTGGAGGTTGGGATTGTTGTACCAGGCACGACGGTGCTGGAGGTAGGAGAGCAGCGGCATTGTGAATGGTTGGTGCTTGGTTGGGATAAGCAAGGGAGAGCTCAAACCTTCGACTAAGCCATGTAACTATATCTACTTAATGTAAAGAGCAGCTTTGTTATTCAGCGAGTACACCGAAGATCGCCCGCTCATTCGCGCATATTTCATTGGTTCTATCGCGACCTCTGCCGGAGCCGCACAATCAACGCCGTTACCAGCTACCAAGCCCATGCCATCATCGCCGTCCACCAAGACTGCATCGCTCCGCAAAGCCAAAACTATAAGACACTGCAAATGGCTACTCCAAGCTCCGGGATATCCCCGCCGTCACCACGCACGGCGAACCGACAACCCAGCATCTGGTGGCACCCAGCTGCCAGGAGGTCGGTTGGCTTCAATCCGCACGAGACTCTTAGATGCGTGTGTTGGCCTAGTTCCGTAGCCGTTCGCCTTGCAGGTGCTCCTCTAGACCAGCACTCGATCTAGATTCATGTGCCCCGCGATCTCTCTTCCCGCCGCTGTCCACGCCATGGTCTCGCTTCACTTTCGCTTAACGATCCACCTCTTGCTGTAGGGATGAGACGGATTCATGCTGGGGCTGTTTGAGGCAGTAGGCTTTCGCCGAACACCTGAAGAAAGGCTTAAAAATGAAGGTCTAAGTTCAGTTGGAGTTTGAATGCAATTCCTGTCCGTATATCCGTGCAATATAACATTCAAAGAGGCGAGATAATTTGTCCAAACCAAACTGCAATGCTGTCAAAGCGGCATATCTACCTTTATAGCCGCCTATAAGGTAGTGTAATGGATGGCTGCAATACAAACACAAAGTTGGATGGTTAACATTGCAGCAATGAACTCTCAGGGCGCAGAGTCGGTAGCATAGTGAGCTCGAGTGGCTTCGTCGAACTTTGACTTCTACCCCAAGAGTTCCTCTGAAGAGTTCCAATGGAAATGTCCATGAATCGGTAGGATATTCCTGTTTCACTAATAAAGAACTGGCTGCTTGTCCACAGATAGCCATAGTCTATTATAACACTACAACTTTAATTTTGAATATAGGCAGCTGAACCTATCTCTTTCTCTCTTGCTACTCACCACCATTCACCCGTAACTTGGAGGAACCCTGAAACGTCCCGGACATACGTGCACACCGAGTGACATCCAATGTCCCCAATTCGCTCGCTCGCTC
>Ga0307512_10000569_pt1 | contig 54595 bp, 55 predicted proteins | sample 14_EM_MG_FD_200267 | JGI IMG/M metagenome (GOLD analysis project Ga0307512, IMG submission 200267) | Populus trichocarpa ectomycorrhiza microbial communities from riparian zone in the Pacific Northwest, United States - 14_EM | ecosystem: Host-associated > Plants > Roots > Unclassified | place...
AGAACGAAGAAGCTCAATTGTCTATCCATCCAAAGAGAGGGAAAACTATAGACTTATATTCGAAAGAGAGAGAAGGAAAACTCCATGCCGACTGCCATACCTGGAGCCCAAAGCCGAGTAGCATTGCTGAGCCCTCCTCCTCAGCATGGGGGCAGCCGAGGCGGATGGGGGCGACCAGCCACCGGCCTCATGCCTGAGTCCACCGGCATCGAAGACTAAGGAAGCCACCGGGCCAAATCCCTAGTCAACACCAGGGACGGCTCTTCTCCGTCGCCGGCTGTTCTTTCTGTCTGTCCTCATCTTGCTTCAAAAAGACGGCACCATTTCCGTCCTACCCTCGGACGGATGGCATGACAACATCCAGTCCCGTCCTGAGTAGTTCCCGGACGGACAGGACGGTTGAATTCACTGGTCTGCACATCTAATAGTTTTGTTTGGTATGGTTTGGGTTTCTCATGGTGGTGCTTGCAAGCAGTGGGGGGGTGGGTTGTGTTTCTTGCGGTGGTGATTGCTAGCAGCGGGCGGTTGTTATGCAATGACATTGTGTCTGGGTTAGGATTTCAGGGCTTACCATCTCACTTCTTTAGTTTTTCGATCTACTTTGAAATTGATAAATACTACCCTGTTTGGACCGGTCCAGACCAAGCCCGTCCAGTCCGAGACTGCCAGTCTGGGGCTCGGTCCAGTCCGACCTTCCGGATGGACCGGACCGGACTGAGCCCTACCCCAGACCGGGTCCGTCCGGACTGGTGGAATCATTGGGAGTAGAAGTAAGAGCCGGCGGGCAACGGGCGGAGGAGTAAGAACCGGCTGGCTCTTCGTGATTTCATCACATTTCCTATGTAGTTTATATAGATCCAGTGTTCCGAAGCGGTCAGTCCGGTCAGATCTGAGCATGATCTGTGCCGGTCTGTGCCAAGGCCGGCCACGAAATTTTCGACCCAGGCCGGCCGCTAATCTGGCAGATTTGATCTGACCGGACTGCAGATATCTGGCGGCCGATGGTGCTACTAGATAACACAAAACATTGTGGGGCAAAATCTTTAAAAAATAACAGAAACTCGTTACAAATATTGTTAACCATCAATGTCCTCCCCCACTCTTTCTCTAACCCAAACGCAGCCACTTCTTATGCTGAAATATGCACTTGCCGCTTCTCCAAGGCCTTGAGCAGTTCATCCACCTCACGGACCTCATCAACTTGAGCCAGACCTGCACGCTCCCATGATTTCAAACACTCCAGGTCTATGCAGGCAAATGCAGATATATGCAGACATATGCAGTAATTGTGTGTTTTGCTGCAGGTATTTGTTTAACCTTGTCAAAGCTGAAGATATATGTAGGCTTCTACAGGTCTATGCAGGTCAACGCAGACATATGCAGATATATGCAGTAGTAGTGTGCTTCGCAGCAACTATTTATTTAACCTTGCTAAATCTAAAGATTTATGTAGGCTTCTGCAGATTTATGCAGGCTTCTGCAGGCCACATAATAACCCACCCAAATCTGTAGATATCTGCAGGTCGGCCCCGGTTTCATGGGAGATGGCCTGGGCCGTCCCAGGTCGGTGGCGGCTGTAATTTGGGTGACCTGTATCTGACCTGTCTACGGATCTGCAGTCCGGCCGGCGGCCGGCCTGACCGCTTCGGAATACTGTATAGATCACCTTCAGATGCTTTTATTTTCTTTTGTCAGAAGGGGACGACGGGTAGTAGGAGCCGAGCTCTGCCATCTAGCCGGCTAGCCCGGAGGCGGAGGGGAGTAACGGGCTGTCATACTCTAAGTAGAGTGAATACAGTATGATTAAAACAAAAAACTTAAATGCAAGCGGCTCTGCGCTAAAACCTAACCCAAACCACGTGATGACGAACTCAACAAACCGCTCCGACAACTATTGCGTAACCTTTGCCACTCTTGATTTCCAAGCAACAGAAAGCTCTGGCCAGCACACTAGCCAGCCTCGTAGCATGCGGACTTAACTCAACGTCTGAGCTCAACTTAGAATCCTAGCGCGGTGGTATTACTGACTATCGGTGTCACCACAATGTTCCTGAAGATCTAGTAGACTGTTCAATATCACTATATAATGTTCGCACTCAACACTAGCACTCACTCTCGCACTCACGCCATGTTAATTACCCTGAAAATCAAGCTGCGGATTCCGCTGGCGAATCTGATTTTGAGATCTGCTCCCCCCATGAGTCCAAGTATCGCCATTATACCTGTAACATCAACTTAAATCCTCAGTACCATGACCATTGGACATCGTGAGATTCTCAAACTGAGACTGTAGGTGTGGGTGCCGGAGTTGGTCGCGGAGTTAGTCGCGGGAATAAACTGTGTCTAAAAGTCTATCGATATCATGAATTGTGAATAAGAACTATAAATGCACTAAGTTAGTTGATTCTCATGACCTCCATGTTTGTGCCGTGTAACCTTATACTGCGCAGTTGAAGATGCCTTTCTTACGTGGCCCGGGGAATGCTCTCGATACTCGCAAAGAGTGGTGAAGGTCGCTGCCAGAGGGTGCAAAAGACGCCAGAAGATGTGAAAATCTTCAACCCTGACAGGGCGCGAAAGACCATTCGCAGCAACAGTGTGTGGAAAGTAGCCGAAAGCCTGAAAGCACGTGGTACTTTCAGGAACTTTCAAAGTATGGTCGATGTTGAGATCAATCGAGTACGAATAGAGATATTGAATTGACTATCGTACAAAAGTGATTGTCTAAAGAGCAAAGAGAGAGAGACATACAGAAAAATATATGCGAAAGGAGAGAGCATACTCTGCGAAGCCGAGTATCACATCCGGAGACCGATGCCAGGCATCACTGCCAGGGCTGGACCTACTCTTCGGCATGGGAGCTGGTGGCGGCCCATAGGGACCGCAAGCCACCGGCTTCATGCCCGCAGCATTAGGCCGAAAGCCACACAAGCCATCGGGCCAAATCCCATGCCAACAGTGGAGTTTCGCGATGTGGGCTGAATGCACGTTGTTGCACTGAGCTGAATGCAATTGCATTGATTAAATTCAGCCGGATAAGGCCAGCGGAGTGCGCATACTTGCGTGGGCATATATGCATGCAGAGCATTCACCGAGTGTAAACTCCGTGAATGGGCCAGTCCATCCACGGAGGTTGGGTGTAGAGGTACACTCCGCGAATGAACCGGTCCAGTCACTGAGGGTGGGACCGGGGCGCGCAGGGACAGTCAAAGTTTGACTGTCCAGCGGAATGTTCTTAACTCCCATTTAAGCGACTCAGAGCAAGTGACAATCACAATTGAGAACATAAATTTAAGTTGTATTGAGAGATGTACATGTTTATTAAAACCCAACATGCGTGCCAGACTGCGGAGAACGATAATATCCCGGCTACTTCTGGTCACGGTTTCTGGTAATGCGGGGTGCATCAATGTCAACCTCTATGGTACGTTCAAACAGAGGTATAGTAGGTTCTATGCTGGGGGTAGGCTCTGTATTCACCATTGCCTTTTTGATTACCTTCTTAGTTTTTGGTCTCTTGGCTGCCTGTTCAACTATTTCAGCTCTTGTCATTCCACGAATTCCCAAGGTCCCAAAGTCCTCTCGCTTGCCAGTGCCACTAATCACCTGGCGTGCAATATAGACTTCCCATTTGCAATCAAGACCACAAAACACACCATCACGCAAGCGCAGTATATTCCCCTCCTCACTGATTCCAACAGCTTCGTGGTACTTCTGACGGGAAACCGGAATGTCCTCCAGTTTTCTGGTATTACGCGGTTTTTGCTGGTGGTGAACACATTTGAATCGCTTTCTCTCAGCAGTCCCAGATGCCGTGACAATGATAAAGCCACTGCAAAAAGCAAATGCTTGTAACCTTCAGATGGTATCCTCCACAGTTGGATACTGCTCTCCCAGGTGCAGAGATACTGTCCATTGCTGTGGAAAGGAGTTAATCGTTTCTCGGATAAAAGGTTCGATGGCTGCGGCTGCAGCAGGCCGTGCTGCCATCTGTGAACTTGAGACCACCGCTGTCTTACTTGCCATATTGCTTGCTACGCATATGTCTGTCATTGCCAGCCCCTTATCAACATATTGCGAGGTTTGTACTAGTGGTGGTATCATGTTCTCAGCACAAGATTTTACTTCTGCTCCAGTTGTGATATGCGGCAGCGGTGGTGGTGGGGGAGGCGGATGTGGTGGTGGTGGTGATTGAGGATGGTGTCAAGAGCAGTAGCGATGATAGTGGGCACAGCGACATGTGGCAGTTCATTAAGATGGAAAGGTATCAATTTCGTACTATCACTCGCTTATATATGGCGTGAAGTACATTCCCCCCGGGCAGTCAAACTTTGACTGTCCCTGCGCGCCCCGGATGGGACTGTGTGAATAGACCAGTCTCTCCACGGAGGGACATCCTCTGTTCTAGTCAGTTCATGGAAGATGTCATTCCGCGGAGTGACTAGTCAACACGCGGATTATCTAGGCTCCATGAACTGACCGGTCACTTCATGGAGTCTACCAAAACTCTGTTAACTGACCAGTCACTTCGTGAAGCCATTGCGTCACTCAGAGGAATGACCAAAGTTTGGTTTTATTGTTGTTGTTGTTTATTCATACTGTATGCACACTTACTAGAGTATGACAGCACCTTATACCCCCTCCGCCTCCAGGCGAGCCGGCTAGATGGTGGAGCTCCCCCCCCCGCTACGCTTCATCCCCACTGACAAATGAAATCAACAAGATAGAACAGAACAGAGAAACAAACGAAAAGGAAAGAGAAAAGAGAAGATATATGCCCTCTGCGGCCGCTCCCCTCATGCTCCCCGCACCTCAGTCATCGTCGGGGGCCGCTCCGTGCTGGCTCCATTCATTTGGGCAGGAACTCCCCGTCTCCAGTCGCCGCCAGGAAGTGCACCACCGCATCATCACATTCTTCGGTGGAAAACATCCCTGAGACCTGCAAATGTCGGCATCTGGCCGCATTCCAGCCCGTGATCATTCGCACCGCCTTCGAGAGTGGTTTCGGCTGGTCCCTCCACGGGCTGACATGCCGGGAGAGGTGCTCCCGCACCTGGGGCGCTGTTCATGCGCACAACCTGCATTGAGGGTCATCTCAGCGGCCGAACTGTGTTAAATGGACCCCAGTGGGTGCATGCACACTGTAAGGCCGTATATCCGTATATGGCCGCGTATGAGAATATATGAGAAGATACGGTTGCACACGTGGATGTGGTAATATAATAGAGTAGTTGATAGATAAGATTATCGCTGGCGATCTCAGAGAGATCGCGAGTCGTCTATATAAGGTTGCGGTTACCCGGCCCTGGACTCGTCTCGTCCATTGCCGAGAACCTAATCATGACTGCCATTACATCATCCCCCCCTTGAGGAGCAGACCCCCTGGGCTGCCACATACGTATATATATATAAGAGAAACCGCTCAAAAGAAACAAAACCAATTCGTATGCCTTCGCACGAGTTAATAAGTCCCACAACGGATCAGTGCTCTATGAGCAGCCTCTCGGCGGACTCTGTGCACGGTGAAACTCCACCTCCAGTGGCAGGTGGTGAAAACCCGTGCCGACGCCATTCATACCGGCCCGAGATCCATAAGAAGTAAGCAAAGTAATACCCCTGTAAGAAACCTCCAATCCAACTCCTCTAAGTCCAATCATCATCGAGGCTTCCTCGGGTGCTCTCGGTGAAACTCGTCAACCAATTCCTGCGCATTCTCGAGATTGTCGGCAGGTTTCCAGCTAGTCTGAATATAACTGTAAACCACCCAATGTACGAGATACTGGAGCTTCCGGTAGCTTCGCTTCGAGTCTAGGATCCGGTCAACTGCATATTTGTCAGAGTCGTCGACGACCGTCGGCCGCGGTTCAGATGGCGGGTAGCCCGCGGTAGGAGGTGCATAGCGGTCGAGCAAGGAGACGTGGAAAACCTTGTGTTTCTGGATCGTATATAGGAGGGCAAATTCGTAAGCATTTCTATTGATGACCTTACTTACAGTGTTCGGACCTGTCTGTTTGTAGTCCAACTTCGTTACCAGTCATGTGGTCTGGAAATGCCGCGTGGAAAGCCAGACCCTAACCCCAACCTCGAAAAAAACCTCTTTGCCGCCGGCATACTTTAGCTGACTGGCTTGAGGCTCCTGCAGGATCCTACGGAGAGTTTGGTGAGTCTCTTCCAAGCCCGCTGCGAATTGGTCTGCTTGGATTTCTGAATTCCTGCTGGATGGTTGCTTCAGGGCCTTAAACCTCATCACCGGATGGTACTGATAATTCGCCCGGAATGGAGTCATCCTTGGGGACGGGTGAATTGAGTTATTGAAAGCAAATTCGGCTAGCGGTAAGAGTTTGACCCAATTGTCCTGCTCATCGTTTCAGAAAGCCCGGAGATACTGCCCCATCGACCGGTTTTGTTGCTCTGTCTGCCCATCCGTCTGTGGATGGAAGGCTGTCCAGATTTGATGGGCAGTACTGAAGTGAGAACATACCACGGTCCAGAATCGGCTTGTAAACTGGATGCTGCGATCTGTGACTTTGTTGTCCGGGACTCCGCACTTGCAAATGACGTGTGCAAAGATCAGCCGTGCCAACTCCAGAGAGTCGATATCCTTCCGGCACGGTGAGTATATTCCCATCTTTGTCAATCAGTCCACTATGACGAGAATCCCGGTGTTGCCCAATGCCGTTGATTGTTGCCAGTCAGTGACAAGATCTATCGTGACGCCTTCCGATGGCCATGATGGTGTCTCCAAGGGCATGTTAATCCCGTGCCTGGCGTGCCGACGTGCTTCAATTCGTTGGCATACTTCGCAGCCGCTGATATACTTATGTACGCACAAGTCCATTGCTCGCCAGTAGAAATCCCTACATGCCAGCTCAGTAGTCTTAAGAGCCTCCAAATGACCGGACTCAGGGTTGTCATGGAATAAACTTCTCACTTTTCCGGGTAGAGAATCGGTCACTGGAACGTATATTCTCCCCTCGTAACTCAAGACTCTCACGACCACTGTCCAATGGCTCCCCTGTTTGGCAGTATCTGTGCCGTCTATCATTGGTTGGTCAACATGCTTCGCCTAGATGTCGACAGCGAAAGTGTTGGAAGCCTGCGCCCAAATGATTGCTTGCATGAGATCGTCATATGGTTGCACTGAGACGGTTGCCAAAAGTGGTGCCATAGGGCTGTGGTAGCCAATCTCGTATTCGGGCCATCTGGACGGGCCGTTGGCGGGATTCTTGCTGCCTTCCAGGTACTTGATAAAAAAGTCGTAAGGAGAAAGAGTTTCCGACCACCTGGCTTGTCGTCGGGAGAGCAGTTCGGATGTCTGGAAGTATTCACAATTCATGTGGTCACACGGAATTAAAACCTTGTAATTGGTGCTCTCGAGGTAGTGTCGCCACTGGTTCAGTGTTTCCACGATGGCCAATAGGTCCTGATCGTAAGTGCCATAATTGTGTTCGGCTTAAGAGCAATTCTCGGAGTAGACATTACGCGGCCAGAGTTCCCCGAAATCATGGTACTGATTGAGAATGCCCGCAATCGCGAATCCACCCAAGTCCGTTGGGAGAATGATTGGCTTTGCTCTATGGGAATGCTGGAGGATTGGAGCCTTGGTGAAGCTCGTTTTGAGTTTCCGGAATGCCACTTCGGCTTGCCGCGTCCATTCCCATTCAGCTGGATGTGCCCTTTGTTTGCCGCTCGGGCTTGTCTCAGGTTTCTTTAGATATTCCATCAGTGGAAGGGTCACCTTGGCATATTTCCGGATACATCTTCGGTAGAAGTTCCTGAACCCGAGAAGCACCTGGATATTACTAGCTGATATTGGTGTCGGCCAGTCTTCGATTATGGAGATCCGGCCTGATTCTATGCCGACGCCATCTGGAGTGTTGACCAACCCCAGGAAGCCGCCTTCCAAAACTTTGAATTGACACTTCTCGGCTTTGCAATACAGACCGAATTCGTTGAGTCGCTGCAGCACTTGGCGCACATGCTCCTCATGCTCCTGCTCGTTGGCTGAATAGATGAGTACGTCGTCGAGGTAGCATACCGCGAAGTCGTCAATGTATGGCCATAGGGATTCATAGATATACAACTGGAAAGTAGCTGATGCAATTTTTAGGATGCATGGCACGACATGGTATTCGTATTGGCTGTAACGCGTTCGGGAAGCCGTTTTGTATGCATCGCCTTCCTTGATCCGGACGACGTTATAAGCCCTGCGGAGGTCCAGCTTCGTAAATATCCTGGCCCCGCGCACACGGTCAAGAAAATCAGAAATTACTGGAAGAGGATAATTATTCTTCACCGTCGGCTTGTTAAGCCCACGATAGTCGACACAAAGTCTCAGTCCTCAGTCTTTCTTCTTTGCAAAGAGGACTGGCGCCGCTTCCGGCGAGGATTACCGTTGAATAAAACCGTTGGCTAGGTTTGCCTCGATGTAAGCCTTTAACACCCTCAACTCGAACTCCAATAGGTTGTGAATCCGCCCATACGGGAAGATATAGTCAGGCTCCAGGTCAATTGCATGGTCGGTTGACTCATGCGGGGGAAATGCCTCCACCTTGGCTTTACCCAAAACCTCCACAAATTCTCCATATATAGCCGGGATAGGTCCTCCATCGTCTATAGGCACCGTCTTTGTCATTGTGCCGGCTCAGTCTGCAAACGTTAGTTGTCAATTCGTAATATATATATATATATATGGAGCGGTAAGGAGGAATATCCAGCAGCCCGGATTTGAAATGGTTCGCCCATGGATGAGCCAAATCCTGCCGTCCAGTACTCCCTTCGTGTCTCGGGGTGCCGGTAGCAGTCATTCAATGTCCGCATTGTTGGTACACTCTTCTGCGGCAACTTCTGCCGCTGCCCCTGCTCTCCCGTCCAGCCCCTGGGGCCTATCTCACTCACCATCAGCGATGCCTTCCACGGTCGCTCCCAGCAGCCCTGCACAATCTCCCACTCTTAGAAAGAATGTCCCGATGACCTGCTCACTGGCCAGTAGATTGTCAACAGCAGTTGCTCCGAGTATTTGAATATCTGGGATACCGCTTCCTCCTTCGGGACACACCTCCTCCCTAGCCTTAGATCCTGGTACATTCTTGGGGCATTCCTGATGGTCTACGCGGTCCACTGCCACCACTTCCGCTCCCATTGCGGTTCGCAGAGCCAAACGTCGACCGTGTTGCCAATTGGCATCAGGATTCCTGGACTGGAACCAATGCAATCCCAAACCCAAGTCGTAAGCCCGCATGAGCACGACTAGCACCTCTGGTTCTTGAACCGGTGCCAAGTGCTTCATATACCGAACCCTGAATGCTATTTATCGACTTTCGCCTACTAGAGCAATTACCTGGCCATTGATGCCTAGAGTCGTGACGTACACTGGTTCCTCTGCTGGACCAAGCCCTTTACGCAGTGTCGGTGCCTTGCAGATGCTTGTCACGCTGCAATCGATGAGAGGTCGCACCCTTCGCATTTCCCCACCTCCGTCTCTTATAAAAACCTCGTGAATAATATGAGAAGCGTCCGGCCTGGACGTGCTGCATAAGTACTTAATTGACATGTGAGCTTTTGGGCTCTCCAATAACACCCTTGACTTCAAAGCGATCCAATGCGGTTGTATGCTGTCCATCGTCGCGATCAAAATCTGCATTGCCAACCTCTCTAAACCGTGTTCCGCCTCATCAAACCTCTCCTGTCGGGCCAGATGCCAAGAGAGGCCCATGAGTATTTTCGCTGTTGATTGTCGAAGAACTTTTGTCGTAGTATCTGATGTCCTCCGTCCATGTTTGGAGCAAATGTCTGGTCCTGCCGTGGTGGGTTACCTCCTCATGAGTATTTAGGGCAGAAGCTCGCCTTGTGGTTTGGAGATCTGCATCAGAAGCATTTGCTGGTAGAAAGTAGGCGTTTGAAGATATTTCCATGGAGACCCATGGTACTGACGGTAAGCCTGACGATTGACCTCCGCCGCCTGATGTGCCGTGTCCGTTTGATCCAGATTGGCCCGATTGGCCCCTGCTGGTGGTGTCGGCTGGCTCGGTGATGGATGGCCGATAGCCTCGTTTGCGGGCTATGGATGACGAATCCGTAGGCTGTGTCCGCTGCTGTTGTTGCGGCTGCCGTTGCTCCTGCTGCGGTGTCTTCTTGTATTCGACATGTGCAACTTCAGAGGCCGCGGCCTTATCGAAGACTTCGTCCAGGGTGTCAAATCTGCTGCAGGTGGGTGTCATCTGTGCAACTTTGTTCTTCAGAGAGAAGCGGAGGCCTGCCCAGGCAATGTCGTAGACGACTTCTTCATGCTTCTGTAGATTCCACACAACCTGTCTCCAATTGGCTTTCAAACGATTCTCATAGGCTCTGACCGATTCTTGTGGATGTTGTGGGTATCCCTGAATCAGTGTGATTACCGCCACGTGTCGTCGGTCCTTATCCCCATATACCTTGGCCATCTCTTGTGAAAACAGGTCGAAGTCCTGTAGGCATGGGTCGGATTCCGCAGATAAGTTGCCCGCCCATTCCGAAGGGTCTGGCATCTCGGTTTGTCTCAGTGTTGGATTTTGATGATCACCCTAGGGGTCCAGAAGAGAGATAGCCTATTTGACGTGATCGGGTTCACCGCATGGGAATAGGTGGCCGTGGGAGTTGAAGTTCCAGCGTAACGCGTTCAGAAATTGGGCCAGCTCTGTTGCACCGCCGCAGAACCTTACGGGGTCAACCATGTTGTAGATATTCGGTCTTGGGCCTACGGTGCGGTGTGTGGCACGTTTGGCGTGTGCGGCAGCCCATGGATCCCGTTCGGCAGCCATTCGTTCCTGGGTGGCCACCATCCTCTCCCGTTCGAGTCTCTGTTCGGATTCCCACTGCACTTGATTTTCGAGCACTGATTCCAGCATCAACAGGTTGTGAGTCGCCACGTCTAGACCATCCTCGGCAGTAATTTGGGAACGGAGATCACCACTACCGTTGTCGGTTGGGCTATCTTTGTTTCTTTGCCCTCTGAGGTCATTGTAGAGGTCATCGTCATCATCAATCTCGGCCTCCAGTAAGACTGTTGGTGTAGCGCGTTCGGCTGTTGATGCCGCTGCCTGCAGAGTGTCATCCCTCTCATGTATGTCGGTGACGCGCAATTGAGTTCTGGTAAACTTCTTTGAAGGTATTTCTTGTGATAAAACAGGGTATTGTGTGGCAACGCGTCGAAAGGTGTAAAATCGTGAGATCCCTCAAGCGAAACGTATCGAATTGATTAAGAGCGACAATAGTGGAAGGCCGTATATCCGTATATGGCCGCGTATGAGAGTATATGAGAAGATATGGTTGCACACGTGGATGAGGTAATATAATAGAGTAGTTGATAGGTAAGATTATCGCGGGAGTTTTCAGAGAGATCGCGACTCGTCTATATAAGGATGCGGTTACCTGGCCCTGGACACGTCTCTTCCATTGCCGAGAACCTCATCATGACTGCCATTACAGATGCAATTCAGCTGATGGAACCTATCAGGCAGCGACTTCACCCAAGCCATCAGGATGGATATCTTGGTCCCCATCTTGCCCTTGAGTCAACAGCTGATGTGCTAGCTGCATTTGTCGGCCTGGCACTTCGGCTTGCCGGCTGTCCGTCCTTGAGAGATTCATCTAGCTCTGTTCGAGCCAGAGGTGTATGGCCACCCTATCACAGTGCTTCCACTTGGCTCTTGGGTGAGGTCTGCCTGGCGGTCTGTGTCTTCATTGCAAGGGATGCTTTAGTGTCCCGGGACCCAGTTAATCTCGGTTGGGATGCGGTGGTTGAGGAGAGCATGCGCTCGCTGATTATTCTGCCTTGCGAATCGCTGCCCCAGGCCAGTCTCAGGATGTGCTGTTCGTCAATGTGCGGCTGGGGGTCACTAACGACTGCCACTGTGTCTTATCTATGTTGTTGAAGTCTTTCTCTGTTCTTCACTGTTTCACCACGCGCGAGTCCAATTGCCCATAGCTCAGCAGACACGACCTTCACACGTCCAGTCCCCAGATATCTGTGCCGGGTCCTCAATTCTTTACCGGGCTTGGAACACTGCTACTTCTCCCTCTCAGCCGTTGTCCGAGGGTGATCCATCTGGCAACTCCATACAGACTCCCGCCCAGCCATTCACTTCCTCCTCTCTTACCCAGCATTGCATAGCTCTCTTGGCTGTGTATTCGTCATCCCGTATAATAGTGGTAATGACTGGTTCTTCACTCGGAGCCGGCCACGTCATGTCTTCGGTTGTGCGGCCCACTGTGTGTTGAATCTTGACTGCTCGACATATCGGTGTGCCCGACGATGGGTCCTCGTGCAGCTCCTTCAGTCTGCTGCGGCACGCAGTACTTGGTGTCACAGAAACACATTGATGTCCGGAGTCTACGATTTCTGCTGCAGGTATGGGCCCGGATTCGGACACTAGTGCCCCCTCGGGGTCATGGGCAGCTTTCCCAGGATGAATCAGGTTTATCGACTCAGGAGTGGTTGGAGGTAGTCTCGCCTGCATATTTCCTTGGGATCCCAACATAGATCGCGGCCATACAGTGCGACCCCTTGGATGCAGGCTACTTGAGCCGCCCTTACGCTCCCTTGGATTAGCAGGTATATTGTTGTTAAGGTTTGGGGTTTTGTTTCGGCTGCCCTGGCTTTCTTCATGCGTCAGTCGTGGTGCTCCATGAACGTCAGGTGTGCGTCCATCCAGGCGGCTAGCCAGAGCATCACCACATTGTTGAAAAGTATGGGTCTGTTCACGACCTTTGTGTTTAATGTTAGTGTTGGCCGGAGGTGGTCCTTGTGGCCTCATCTGCCGTAACCAGTGCCGCTTGCATTTTTGCTGTATCAAACTATAGCCCAAGTCAACTTGCCCACGGAATGCTTTTTGCTGCTCCACTGTCAAGTATCGGGACGACCTGATCGACATCGCTTGTAGTTGCCACCCAGTCAAGATCATCCCCAAGAGACTGCCTGTCAGTGGAGAATGACCCTTTGACTGACTTGAACAGTACCACACTATAGATTGCAAACAAATTCCGTGACACTAAGGATCCCAGCAGAACCGCTGCTTCCATTTGGTGTCTCTCCATGGCGTTGCCCTCCATCATCATCTCGACTGATGTTTTTGAAGGAATCCTCGCTGTTCATCATATCACGTCACCATCCATTTGCCTGACCATCATTAACTTTACTTCTGAGGGCTCGCGAGACGGGTAAGGCTATGCGCCAGTGAGAGGTGCAGAGGTCGATCGTGGCAGCTGCGGATAACCTGGTCAGTGCATTCCAGCACCGCCGTGCACAGCTGCACCTTATGTTGAAGTCCAAACCTCGCACAACTACCTCCTCTTCCAGAAAACCATTGCCAGACCCCAAAATGAAGCAAACAAGAAGGAAATACAGCCAAAACCCCGACAATCCACCTCATGTGATTTGACAGCCATATGAAGAGGCAAAAGCCTGTTCCTCAGGCATCCAACATCTATCTATAGACCATGAGACCGATATTCTGAAGATGATCTCGCAGTCAGTTTCTGCAGCCTCCTTTCAAATTGGGTATAGGTTACAAATCCTGTTCCGGATATCCGAGCCACTTTACCTTATATTTCAGAGTTTCGGCCGAAGTGCCATGATGCTCAACAATGACTACAAGTTCATACTCCGGATCGTTGTCAGTCATCGTATGTAACAGGGGTGGTGAAGGATGATCTCCGCCGTAATCCATGACGTCTCATTTCAGGTGGGAGACGGTTGAAACATTGGCCATTTTCCAATGGGCTGGGGTGTTCAACCTGAAAGCGTTGGCACTGATGGCTCTGGTAATGTTACACAGCCTGCAAAGAGCCAGTGGACCATATCTGGAATTAAGTTTTGCCGAAAACGATCTACTACACGTTGCATGCCTGATGTCATGGCTTGAGTCGTGAGTGATGTAGTAGGGGGTACTTAGCAATGGTATTAGAAGATGTCGAAGGAATTGGTGCAATGGAAAGGCGGAGAAGTTGGTAGACGCGGAGATAGCGTGGGAAGATGGTGGTGGCATAATATGTTATGATAACGAAGTGGTCTGAGTTATTGCGACGTCGGATGGTGTGGCGTGGTTGTACTGATAAAGTGGTGAGTTGGTGGTGTGTAAGATCATGAGTGGATATTCAGGTGGTAGATCGGAGCATGGGGAACGATTCGAGGGTAGCCGCTGAAGTGTATATAACGTGAGGTTGTTTGGTGTTGGAGGATTTCCTCTGCTTCTCACTTTACTCGTGCTCTAGTACAGCAAAGCAAGCATGACTTTGAACCAGATTTTACACTTGTCTTGACCTGATTTTCCCGATACGTACTTTGAACCGTGCCCCATTTACAATCTCACATCCGAGTTATCAACATCACCAGTGTCCTACACCGCCCGTTACACTAGACCGAGTCTCTTATCACGCACCTGATGTTGCAGGTACTGTCAATACTGTTTGTCTCCTTGTTATCACCTTGTTTGGAATTATTTTGAAATCGCAGACAGTTATATCTCAATGTGCTACTTGTGTAGCAACCATCTTGCGAATTCGGATGTGCCTGCACCCTTCGAACAGCTGTAAGTACAGTAACGAGCCTTTCTCGGATTTCTGTTCGGTATACCTTGAACCTACGCATTGGTGGGTTCACGTTCTTGACAATTGAGTTGACGAGCTCCCACGACATAGCGGATTCAACATCTGCCAATACCCACATCGACCACCATATTCGAATGCGGGTATGCGACAGACATTGCCCCTCATGAACAAATCTGTTTGTGCGAACCGGAACACATCAATCACTTTCCGATGGTGAACCTTGGAGCAATTTTCAAAGTATTGAAGGATTATTGAATGCTGAGGTAGACGACCTCATATTGCCTGCTTCTGTTTGGGAACAGACAGACGTTCCCTCCCCCTGGACTATTCATTTCACAGAGGCAGCAACATACAACGGAGGCTTGGAACTAGTGTTAGCAACGGGTCCGGGTAACCCGGCAGCGGTCCGGGTTTGGACCGCAAAAAACGGGTGGGTTTGATTACAGACCCGTCCAAAAACCCAAGCCGTTGACTCTTGGCAGGCCAAATCCGGACCCATATCCGTCAACCTGCAGGTACCGCCGCGTTTGGCTAGACCCGTCGGTTCCAATCTCCGGTTCTGCGTTTCGGCTTTCACATGTATGGTCGCAGTCACATATGCGACTGTTAATTGTACAATATTGACATTGGTATGTCACAGTTGATTTTCGACGTATTAGCCAGCTTGATGTTCAAAACAATCATACTCACGCACCCAACCACATCCTCAAAATGAGTGTCAACAGAGAGTCAACAGAGCGTCAACGATATTTGGTCTCGCAATCTGTTTGGCCTATAAAAGCAGCCAATAATTCCTCTATGACTGACTACAACCTATCGGAGGCGTGATTTCCCAGGTCGCATGACCAAAAATTGTCGACGCTCCGTTGACGCTCATTTTCAGGATGGGGCATGCAGCGTATTGCAATCTGTTCTGCCTATATAGGCAGCCAATAATTCCTTTATTACTGACTACAACCTATCGGAGGCGTGATCTCCAAGGTCACATGACCATAAATCGTTGACCCTCTGTTTACGCTCATTTTCATAATGGCGCAGGAAGGGTATTGCAACCTGTTTTGCCCATGATGGCAGCCAGTAATTCCTTCATAACTGACAACAACTTATAGAAGGCGTGATTTCCCAGGACGAATGATCAAAAATTGTTGACGCTCCGTTGACGCTCATTTTGCCATGGCTGTATCCACAATATGCAATCGATTAATTTGGCACAGTCCATCATTCACATTGTTTTGGCTGCCTTTCTTGCGTTTTTATTTACTCTCTTCTTGATCACTATGTTGTTCATTAATAATACATAGATATATTTAATAATAATCACCAAAATCCCGTATCTTTCACTGAATGCTCGTCATCAGGTGAAGAATCGCTCAATCCGCTGCTCTTGTCTTCAAAATCATTGTTAGCTGCATTACCACACCACAGAGAGTGTACGAACCATCATCAGTGAGCATATCAGGATCAAAATCGGGATCGTGCACGGTTTCCTTATCCAAATATTTCGGCACTGGGAAGAGCTGTATTCGAATACGTATATCTGGCGGGCAAATTGACCATTTGACAAGCTTGAACTCTGGAAGTGTTACCGGTTGGGGTGGGTGGCGTTCCGGGCAGTGGTTGAGTTGGCTCTGTAGTCCGCTCACTGCATCGGTCGGGTTGAGGTGCACCTGTTCCTTTGCATGTCCAAGGTGTCTGCGGATTCTTTGCGGTGGCATTTTGTCAAGGCAGGCAGCCGGCCATTTGGTTTTGACGTAGCATTGCCGGGTCTCTGTGTATCTCAGCCTTTACCATCTTGTGCCCAGAAAACTCAACACCCCGGATCTTCTCTGCTCAGACCTCGGCGAGTGGTTTCTTAATGCGGTAATATGTTGCCTCGATTGCGGCGCCTGCAAAGCCTTCTTTGGCCATTTTGGGCATATTCAACGCCAGGCGCATGTCGGACTGTTCCAGCTGTACCTGACCTCTTTGCCTTGCCATTGATGCAGACATGTTGAAAACCTACAAGACATTAGTTGCTGCTTCTAACAATGAAATTCAGCTGTTACCTCTACGATATACTCTTCCGTAGCCTCCTCTAAGGAGATCAATGCCTGCTTCGTCCACTCCCAGGGATGCTTATCAGTAAATTCATCTGCCAAAATCACAGAGCTGACAACATAATGATGTTCCATTTCTCGGGCTGTGCAGACAAATGCCTTTTTCGACGATGGAGGTTTCCCGTTATGGGCAGCGATAACTTCTTTATGTATCCCTCTACGGACACCCGCTGTACGTTATACAGTTAATTGACCACCAATTGCCTCGATATGCATATAGTCACATCCCACCGCATGCTCGTTCCTATTTTTCTTGCTTTCCGTCTTGCGGAGGATTTTTAAATTTGCATCATGGGTCATATGTTTGGTGGGTGCATTGGCAGCGTCGCAGTGAACTAACTCATGTCTGCGCTGTGGTTGTATGCCAGGTATGTCCATATTCGTTGTAGCGCCCGCCAATCGGCCGGTATTCGATCCGCTCTCACCTGGTGGAGGTGGTTGTGTATCCATGATGTGCTGGTGAGGAATAGGAGAGGAAGACGATAATGAGAGGATGTGGGAAGCCCTGAGGACTATATAGTCAGCTTCTTGTCAGAATGGAATAAGTAGCAGCCAACATGATCATTATGCTTAAGATGAATCCTGCTGAGTATGGATGCAAGTTGCAGGGGTTTCCCACTGCCCCGCAATTTGCAAAAAGTCGGTCTGATGTTGTTTGTTTGGTAACAGGGATAAACTGCGGTGTACGACCGCCGGAATCGCCTAATTGCTATCTATCAATAGGACATTGTCCGAGGGATTGGATGTCTGCTGATGTTTGTCTCAACTAATCCCCGGGATATTGCATGAAAATGACGCTAACAATCATGTCATGTTGTACGGTTAGCGTCACTATTCCTGATGTACATCAGCAAAATGTATTTTAGTCACTGGAAGACTCCAGGAGTGTCTGAGAGGATGTGGAGTGTAAACTGAGATGCGTCAATTTCAGGAGAGTGTCAGACCCTAGGAGGGCATTCCGGCCGGCCTTCAGAGTAACTGGGATCTCTGATGACTGCTACAGGAGTGATTGTGATAGGTTTGGGAACACCTCGGAGCGCCGGAGAGAACTTTGGGTGCACCTGGGAGCACCTGGGAGCGCCGGCAACAAGTCTGGGAGCGCCGACGACAAGCCTGAGAGCACCTGGGAGCACCGGCGACAAGTCTGGGAGCGCCGACGACAAGCCTGTGAGCACCTCGAATCACAGTAGAGCAGTCTGGGAAAAACAACTTCTTCTTTGGGAACGCTGCTGATTCGCCTGGAAATCATAGCTACTACTTATCGTTCAACGATTTTTAAAACTCATGTATTCAGTTTGTATTCTCATCTATGTATCTATATAGCTACCGATCTACACACGGTATATCTGGACTGGCTGCAGGCGGCGCTTGAGAGAAATTCGAGGTGCGCCTGAAAATGACGATCGAGTGAACTCAGAGATACACTCCGAGGCCGTGATCGAGCGAGTTTGGAAATGCACTTGGAGGCCGTGATCGTGCGAACTTGGAGGTCGTAATCGTGCGAGTTTAGAGATACACTTGGAGACTGTGATCGAGCGAGTTTAGAGATGCACTTGGAGGCCGTGATCGTGCGAACTTGCAGGCCGTAATCGAGCGAGTTTGGAGATGCACTTGGAGGCCGTAATCGAGCGAGTTTGGAGATACACTTGGAGGCCGTGATCGAGCAAACTTGGAGGCCGTAATCGAGCGAGTTTGGACGAGTACTTAGAGGCGGTCGATGGACGGCGCACCGGGTGCTGAGACTCTATTCATCAGTTAGTTAACTCGCAACAGTGGGAATGTGACAAGGTGACTTTACCTTTGAGCTCTCATGGAGAGCTGGCTGATGGCGGTCGATCGTGTAGGGAGGCACGCCGGAAGCTGAAGCTACATTCAGGGGTCAACTCGTAATCATGAGAATGAAGGGAAGACAACCAATCTTGGGCGGATGCTGTACTCGGTGTATGCTGTACTCGGTGTATGCTGTACTCGGTGTATGCTGCACTCGGTGTCAACTCATGATCATGGCATGGAGAGATAGAGAGGGATGACTTAACTTTGTGTTCTGCGATGATAGTAGAGTTGTGGACGAGAAAGAGAGAGATGGGGATGAAGATGAGAACGATGTGGAGGATTACAAGCGGATATGCGAAATCAGGGGTACGGCTTGCCTGATTGGGTTGGGAAGACATCGTATCGGTGTAATTACACGCCGGATCGGGACTCGTACCTGCCGTATCGGGGATGGTAAATTGACTTGCACACGACATTCTCTTAAGTCCCAGTTTCTCATGATGATTTCCCCCGTACCCTCTCATCTCTCTCTTTCTTGTCCTCAATTCTACCATCACCTAAGAACACGAAGTTAAGTCATCCCTCTCTATCTCTCCATGCCATGATCAAGAGTTAACACCGAGTACAGCATACACTGAGTACTGCATACACCGCGTACTGCATACACCGCGTACTGCATACACCGCGTACTGCATCATCCCAAGATCGACTGTCTCCCGCTCCCAGCCAGTCTCTCATCTCTCGGCAGACCATGTTGTACTCAATTCTCTACATTCGCACAATTACGAGTTAACCAATGAATAGAGTCTCAGTTCCCGTCGCGCCTCTCTCCCGAACTACCGCCTCCAGATTGACCGCCTCCTGGTACTCGTCCAATCTCGGCGATCATGGCCTCCAAGTGCATCTCCAAACTCGCTCGATCACAGCCTCCAAGTGTATCTCCAAACTCGCCCGATTACGGCCTCCAAGTTCGCACCATCACGGCCTCCAAGTGCATCTCCAAACTCGCTCGATCACGGCCTCCAAGTGCATCTCCAAACTCCCTCGATCACAGCCTCCAAGTGTATCTCCAAACTCGCACGATTACGGACTCCAAGTGCATCTCCAAACTCACTCGATCACGGCCTCCAAGTGCATCTCCAAACTCGCTCGATTACACCCTCCAAGTGTATCTCCAAACTCGCTCGATTACGGCCTCGGAGTGCATCTCTAAGTTCCACTCGATCACGGTGTGGTGAAACGGTGGAGCTAGAAGGAAGACAGCCCATCATCAACACTCCGCCGCACCTCGCACGGTATCCGAAGGGAATTCATGAGAAAAAGCGGTTCTAGCTCGAGGAGCGTATGAAGAGGGTGAGAGGATATGAAGGGATACCCGGCCATGATGAACCACACAAATTGCGTGGATCAATGAAGCTCGGCAAGAGTGCATGAGACTAAGAGCAGGGACAGATAGAGTGTGTATTTCGTATAATGAGATGATGTCTATCTACCCCGGGGTCTCACAAATATATACTGCCTGTCGCTGAGTCCATCTCCGTTATCCCTGTATCTCCGTATGTATAAATATAGAGAGACTTAGATAATACGGCACCAAGTCTCCCGCTGAGCTTGTGCAGAGGTTTCAGCTGCTTTCGAAGTCTCCCGCAGACCTGCGCAGAGGTCTCAGCAGCTCCAAAATTTGAATATCCTAATAGTCAAATCTCGTAGCATCCTGAATGCACCTCCATCACTGCAGGTGCTTTCAGGTGCACGTGAGAATGCTCTTGCAGAGTCTGAGAGCACATTGCAAAGCTCCAGGGGGGGCTGGGAGCATCTGGAAGTACTTAGAAGCACTGGCGAGGGCTACCGGAGTGCCTGGGAGGTTTGCGTATGGCTTCCGGACCGAATTACATTTTGCTGATGCACTGCTGGAGGCTTCCAGTAACTAAGATACATTTTGCTGATGTATCAACGATTGATGTAACTATTGGAAGCATCGATTCATCATCCCTAGGCCAGTGGCATGAGAATTGCTGAGCATCGATTTCAGCCATCCTCTTCCCAGCAATATCGAGATCAACATAGGCGACAGTAAAGCTAAATGACTCGACGAGGAAATCGGCTGAGGCGTCACAACCTGCCTTTCACAGGGAAGTCCTGTGACGTGGGGATTCTTCCTTGTCGTCTTCTGTATCTACATATCATCTGGAAGGGCAAGAGAAGCATTGGGGCGATGAAATACATACCCGAATGGATATATTTCTTCTTCGTAGTAGGGAATTTGTTGATCCTATTTTGCCTTTGGCGAAGGCCAACCTCCGCAAACTCGACCAGGGCTGCGTGGAGTTTCTGACAATTGTGGTTAGTCTGGTCCACCAAACATCGTTTCCAAAGCAGCCTTTTGGACTCCACATCACTGATTCAAGTCATGCAATGATCGATTAGCAGATCCCATTGCCTGGGACCAGTTCCTGGCTGGTAGCACATGCTTATGGACTGGGCACTCTCCCAGACACACAACCTCACTTTATCATCTGTCCGTTGTGTTATCAAGCCACCCATATTGTGCCAAATCCCTATGGTTTCTGCAGCCCATTGGCTGACTCCAACACCGGCATTCTTGGCCCGGACGGGGATTTGAGGAGTTGGCATCTGGATTGTATTAGCATCTGCAACGACTGATTTTGGCAACCAGAAGGCGTCACATTACATTTTAGGTTCTCAACACTGGTCAGTGATTGAGTTGTGGATATCAAATGCTCGTTACTCTAACATGCATCGGGAGTGTTGAATATTTCATCAAGAGTGAAGCAATGTGGTAGCAGAAGTGAAGAGGGTGTGTTGAAGGTTCTCGAGATTGTAAGTAGGGTGGGCAGGCAAGGTCAGTATATAAGTGGGCATGGAGGGGTTTTCAATATCCAGCGACAACATCTTAGCTGCCATTGAGATATGAAACATGTTGCTTGGCATCATCTAAGTGCCCTGATTTGTAATGGGAGGGGTTGGATGTAGGTGATATTGCTAACACAATGTGATATCGTAATCAGAACAAGAGCGCTCGAAGATCGTATCAAGTGAATCAAGACAGGACAGAAGTCGGACCTCGTTCAAAGTCGTGCATGCTTTGCTAAACAAGTGAACGATTAAAGAGAGAAGAAAAGGAAATTCTCCAACACCGAACAACCACTCTTTATGTACACTTCGTCTGCCACCCTCGAATCGTCCTTCTTGCTCCGATGTACCATCCGAATATCCAACCATCCTTTTACACACCACCAACACATTTCTTATCAATACAACCACGCCACATCATACAACGTCACAATACCTCAACCTACTTCCTTATCGAAACGAATCATACTGCCGCCCTCTGGCAAAATACTCACGCCATTTCCACATCCCTCGACGTCTTCATCTTTCTGTAACACTAATTCCTTCTGTCCGCCCGATACTATTCCTAGCTATCCCTCAATCTATCACTCGTAACCTGAGCCGTGACAGTATCCTCCTCCTAGGTTGGAGGCCCTCAAAGAACATTTTCCAAAGGTCCTAGCTTCCCGGGGTATCGTTGATGGAACTTCCCCACCGCTTGTAAACCATCCACAAACTTCGCATGTTCCCATTTCAAAGAATCATACCCAGTCCAATGTATAAGAAACTGTAACTGGTTTTGATACATCTGACTATCTTCAACACTCAAAACCTGACACTCCTCTTCACCATCAACTTCCACCAAAGGTGGCGGTTTAACTCGTTGCCCTTCAAGGGGATCATTCACCACTGGATCCTGCAGGGACACATGTTGTACTCGATGAATCCGTACTGACGCAGGCAACTCAAGTTCACATGCATATGGGGATGTTGGGCAAACCACTGTAAAGGTGCCAACTGCTTTCCAATCCTGTCTCCGTGTAGGCCTCATTGTTTGTATATGTTGGGCGTCCACTTATACTTGCGAGCCCTCCTCATTATTTGGATCTGGAATTCGTCCAAAATTTGCTCCCTCTCCCTGTATTGCCTGGCTCCGTCTCATCTCTACTCGGAGATGCTCATGGATCTGTTCAATTGTTGCCTGAACCTCATCGGCCTTCATGCGGCGTTGATCCTGCTCCTGTGTTGGTTCTCCTACAAATGACATCCGGGGGTCCGTACCCTGAACCGCAATAAATGGAGTACATTGAGTTGTCTCAGATATCCCTTCATTCGCAGCAAACTCAGCCGATGGGAGCCACTTGACCCAATAATCCTGCTGATGATTCACGAACACCCGGATATATTGCTCCAGACTGGCATTCATTCGTTCCGTCTGTGCATCTGTCTGTTGGTGAAAAGCTGTCAACATTCTTCGATCAATTCCTCGTCGACTGCACACCTGTTGCCAAATGGTTGACGCAAATTGCGGGGCTCGATCTGAGACAATGGTCAGTGGGAGTCCATGAAGGCATACCACTTCCCACAGAAACAATTCCGCCAAACCCAAGGCATCTATGGTCGTATGGCACGGGATGAACTGTCGCATTTTTGAAAGCCCATCCACCACTACCCATATTGCATCAAACCCTTCGCACTCCGGTAATCCCATGATGAAATCCATTGAAATATCATCCCTTGGCTTATCTGGTACAGACGGAGGCCGAAGGACCCCAAATGTTGGATGTCTTGAGTTCCAGGACTGCTGACAATCATGGCAATTCTGAACGTACCGATCAACGTCCTTACACATTCCCTTCCAGTATTATACTGAATCAAGCAGGTCAAACGTCTTCGCCCGTCCTGGATGTCCTACTAATGCTGTATCATCGTGTTCTTGTATAATGCGTAGGCGTAACTCATCACTATCTGGTACGTATAAACTACCCCTAAACCTTAGCCATCCATTGTCCTCCGTACATTCCGCAACTGTGATCTCCTGTGGCCCACTATACATTCGATCTGCATCCAGTATCGTTCCCAGTAGCAGGTCAGTTCCATACGCCTTTGTCATAAGATTGGGATTCGGGAATAGAGGCACGGCCCTGTGCGGGTAGGCTGTCCGCCAGCGAACGCAATTGTTCTCGTAGGTTCTGCAGCTTTAGAACCACCTGATCCATATTTTTAACCTTTTCATCCCCCCCCTCAGGGAGGTCTCCCGGCCTCCTCGTCAAAGCATCCGCATTCCCATTCGACTTGCCTGGTCAATAGACTATCTCATGATTGAATCGTGTTAGAAATTCTGACCATCTTGCCTGTCGTCGATATAAGAGCTTCTTTGTGATACAATACTCGAGGTTCTCATGGTCAGTTATCGATTTAAGAGGGTATGCAGCCCCTTCACACTCCGGGCTCCATTCCTCCAACTACTTGAAAATGGCCATAAGCTCCTTATCGTATATATCATGATTGCATTCGGCCAGTGAATGTTTCTTCACGAAGTATGCCACAGGATGTGACACTCCCTTATGATTGGACTATGACAATACTCCGGCAGATACACAATCGGAGGCATCAGTTTCAATAATTACCTCCCTATCATGATCAAAATGTTGAAGTACTGGAGCTGTAGTGAAAGCCTCTACCATTGTCTCGAAAGCCAACTGCTGTTCTGCTTCCCATACAAATGGTTCATCTTTCTTGGTTAGCCTTGTCAGCGGCTCTACTTTTTAAGAATACTTAGAAATAAATTGTCCATAATAATTGCAGAATCCAAGAAACTGCTGTACTTTAAACAAATTATTTAACCTCCTGTTTGCAGTCTTGTTCTCTTGACTCCAGTTTCGTATGGTCTCCACTTTATCCTCATCCATTGAAATCCCCCTTGTTGATATGATTAATCCTAGGTATTTCAATGTATCCTTATGGAACTCGCACTTGTCTGGCTTCAAATATAATCCCGTATCCAATAACCGTTTCCTAATCCACTTAACATGACCCTCATGTTCCTCCTCCGAATCACTGTATATAAGAACATCATCCAGATGAGCTGACGCAAACTCATCCAACGCTTCTCGAATGCCATTGTCAATATAACCTTGGAAGTCTGTGGGTGCATTTGTCGTTCCAAACTGCATTACCATAGGTTCGAATAGCTCATACCTCGTCCAGAAGGCCAATGTATGTTCATCCCCTGCCTTCACCCGAAGTAGATTATAGGCACCTCGTACATCCAACTTTGTATATATCCGAGCCTTCCCCACATGATTCAATGTCTCTTTAATCAGAGGGAGTGGGTATCGATTTTTTATCGTCTTACTGGTGATATCTCGGTCATCAATACCAAATCAGAGTCCTCCATCTGGTTTCTTCACAAAGAGGACTGGTGCCGCAAAGGGTGACGATGACTGATGAATGAATTCTTTCGACATGTTCTCCTCTAGACATTCCTTAAGAACTATCAACTCAGCCCTTGACATTGAATGAAGGGGGCCCCATGTTGGTGTCTCCCCTGCCTTTGACCGTACTTCGTGATCAATACCTGGTCGATCTGGGGGGAGGCAATCAGCTAGAACCTTATTGAACACAGGTAAAAACTCATGATATTGCATGGGGACAATCTCCTCCAGGGGTCGTTCCTTTAAATCATTTTCTTCAATAGCTTTATTTATATCATAAAGGGAAGCCTTAAACACCTTAAGCTTTCCTTTCTTAACGATTTGGCAGAACAAAGATCTGTCAAGCATAACGATATTCTGTCGAAATCGTCACTGAGGGCATATCTGTGGTTCAAATATCCCACCAGGGGAATACACTGGCTTGGGAGGTTCCTCCATAACTCCTTGTACCCTAACCAGTGCATCATGACAATGTGTAGTGCAGTATTGTGATCCAAATGTAACTGTATTGGATGCAAACCATACCACACGATCATGTAATTGTAAGCAGGGGATTCCGGGAACGATTGGATAATGTCCCAACTTCGTAACGAACAAAGGTAGCTGTTCTCTATGATCTTGGATCATCGTCCCTACTTTAGCAATATGCGCAATGTCCCCGGATTCTATAGGTCTTCCGTCGATAACTTCAACTTGTTGTTTCTCCTTGAATTCTTGGAGTGGTATTTGATGATGGCAAGCGAAATCTGAATCCATAATGCAATGCCTGTAGCTCCGCAGTCAATCAGGGCATGTGTGGTTATCTTTTGATTATTCATGGTCGATATGCAGGTTATAACTAAATGTTTCCCTTCCATTGATCCCTCCAATACCTCCACCTTACTGACTGACAAAAGCGAAATTCCAAAAAATTTCAAACCATCTGAAACAAAACTTTTACCGTCAACTGAAGAGCCATCCTTCTTCAATTGACGCGTTCTTTTCCCGATTCCTCCGAACCTGTCCCGGTCCCTACTTTCTCTCCAGCCGCCCTAAACGTCTGAGCCTTGTTCCTTGCCTCACACTCCGCAGCTCTGTGGTCAAACCCCCCACATTATAAACACCTTCCATCCATGAACCTCTTTGCCCTTTCATCTGTGGAATTCCCCCTTCTGCCTGCGCTGAGATCGATGGGTGCAGGTCCGGTATATCCAGCCACTGTTCCAGCGGGAGCTCCTGCGGGATCCGTAGGAGGGGCCAGAGATCGGGGGGAAGAGGCGAAACCTGTCCCCCCACAATTATTCTGTGCCGCCTTTTCCGCACATTGTTGTCGGATCTGATCATCCCACATTTGACAAACCATCACAAATGCAGGACGGTTCTCTGGCATACCGCTATTTGTTAAGAAGTCCTTCATTTGTTCGGACCACCCCATTCTTAGAGCATTTTATAAGGCTGAAGAATTCCAATCCAAATCAGCAGCGATACTTTGGAACTCAGCATAGTACTGAGATAGCTCGCGGTGCTTTTGTTTAATCTACCGCATTTTCCGTTCAGTGGTAGCCACTCGGTCTGGGACCCCAAATGCTGCTTCCACAAGTTGTATAAATGCAGGTAGGTCTTCCAGCCCTGTCTCTCCGCTCTCTTGGATGTGTGGCAATATCTGGCCTAAGTCGACTCCCCTCAGCCGTTTGGATGCATACTACATCTTCGACTGTTTGTCGGGAAGGCTTGCGGGGTTGTGTCGTATGGCCATTCGAAGTTGAGTAATCCCGCCTCTCAACTGAGTTCTATCTGATCCTGAAAAGTCCGGGGAGTCGGGAAACTTCTGTCCTCGGTGTTCCAGTTGCTGGGGGGGAACTAGGACTGCCCAAGCTGCTAAGGATAGCGCATTCGCTAACTGCATCCTCAAAGCTTGGACTTCTTCCCCCGACTGTCTGGCATCTCGTGTCATATCATCCAATTCTTGAGGGAGGTCCTCATCCGTTCCTACCATCCTCGGGGTTCTCCTGGCATCCTCCAGTTCTTGGCTCAATGCTTATAGCAGTTGTTCGAACATCGAGTGATCGCACTCTGGGGGTAGGAGCTGCTGTGTTTGCAGGTCCGTGATCTGTTTCTGTAACGCGATTGTCCGGACTGGGTGATAGCACACCCTCTGAACCATGGCCGCGGGTTCGGTGTACTGCGCTACTCGCCTGAGCACCTCCTGCATTTCTTCCAGCAATGTCTGTCTCTCCCCGAAGTCAATCTCCAGTAGGTTCCTGTTGACAATTCATCCTATGATGGCCTGGTCGTCGGCGGACACCAGAGCCACCTGGTCATGTTGTTCTGATCCTGACATCACAACGCATCAAGCACATCTACCAGTGCCAATCATATGCGTCAATTTCAGAAGGTGTTGGGGTTGGGGGTTCGACAACGATCAACGGCACCAGCTCAGGCTTAGCTGTTGCTGCTGCTGCTGGTACGTGTCCTTCCATTGAGTGTGTTCTTAAACAATGATGTTCTTCACACTCACAAGGCAATTCAGGGTCACAATCAAACCAAGTGAGGGCTCCCCAGTACTTGGTCCACCTATTTCCGAATACTATATAGTCAAGTTCCAAGCCTTCTCGGTATGCGGCGGCTTCTGTCCAATAAGTATTCCGAGAGAGGGAACGTCTGACTGATCCCAAAAGTGTGCAGGCAAAATGAGGTCGTCTACCTCAAGATTCAACAATCCTTCGATGGTTTCAAAAGAGATCAGTGGTTCGGGTTGTGACAATGAGCAATGAGTTGCGGCGAAATCAAACCAATTCATTCGTCATGGACAGTTACTGTCGTACTTTTGCATCTGAATATGGGGATCAATGTGGGTACTGACGGATATCAAATCTGGTAAGTCATCGTAACTTGTCGACGCAATCATCGCAAACCTGAATTTAGTGATGGTTGGGTCCGAGTTCAACTCAACAGGTAACGGAGCGAGGTGCAGGGCGATAACTACAACTGTTCGAAAGATGTAGGCACATCCAAAACAGAAAGATCGTGGCTGCACCAATAGCAGATTGAAATATAACTATTGGAAACTCCACAGTAGTACCAAACAAGATCAAAACAAAGCGTCACGCAATGTTGACATTACATTCAATATCAGGTATGTTATATGTGCCTCGTTCTAGTGTAACGGGGGGGGTCAGGCGTAGGTGATATTGGTTTCAAAATGTGATATCGTGATCGGGACAACAGCACTTGAAGTTTGTATTGAGGGAATCAAGGCAGGGCAGAAGTCGGAGTTGGTTCAAAGTCGCGCTTTCTTTGCTATACGAGAGACCGAACCAAGAGAGAAGAAAAAGAAATCCTCCAACACCAAACAACGTCTCTTAATAAACACTTCATCTGCCACCCTCGAATCATCCTTCATGCTCCCATTTACCATCTGAATATCCAACCATCATCTTACACTCCACCAACACAACTCTTGTCAATACAACCACGCCACCTCATCCAACATCACAACACCTCAACCTACGTCCTTATCAAAACAAATTACACTGCCACCCTCTCGCGACATCTTCATGCGATTCCCACATCCCTCGACGTCTTTGTCTTTCTGTAACAGTGATTCCGTCCGTCCGCCCGATACTATTCTTTGGTATCCTTCAATCCATCACTTGCAACCTGAGCTGTGACATGCTTCATTGACTGAACACTTAAGTTCATCACAAAGACCACTAAACGCATGCTCTGCAGTCATATCTCACTGGTTTGTCCTTGCTCGAGTTCTTGTACCATACAATGACGTCGCTGGGTTGCTATCTACAGAGAATGCTTGTCTCATGCAAGGTATGACCTTATGAAAATGTGACAACCATAAATCAGGCAATGGGCGTAGGAGGGTCTTGTGAGGGTGCAAAATAATCGCCGCAATGAGCTGAATGCAGATGCGCGATTTTCTGTCGAGATCCAAACGATGTTGAACACGTGACAGTGATTTAACGCTTTGCGAACTTGTGAAGGAGGATGCAAGACATTCTGTGAGAGTGGTGGGACCCCTTGTTGGAAAAAGTAAGTAAAGGTCCAACATTTTCCGAGCACCAGCCGGCTTGCAATGGGATGTGTAGCTACAAGCCCGTCGAGATGCTACTCAGCATTGTTGCGAGATTTCTTTTTGCTAACAAGACATGCATATTTGTCAACAGTATCATTACTGCTCGAAGTGGTACTCCTACAGCAACGCTTACATCTCTCACCTTTGTTGCGAACACAAAGACAGGATAGTGTACGTATCAGCAGAACAACTGCCAGACGAAGGTATTGCATTCGAGCATGATAGTATTCTACTTCCATTTGATCATAAACTGCATTACAACCCTTTTCTTCACTCTTCGGACGACGATTTGAGTTATACTGAAGCCGACAGTAAAAATTCATCTATTCATCCACAGGAACCTCTAGTCCATACACATCATTATGGTACTCCACACTTGGACAACCATCTAGCCGGTAATCCTACTTGTAATGAGTCTTTCAATATCGTTGATGATGAGCAAGCTATATGGTGACCGTTTTCCGGTGTTGAGTAGTATTGATGAGCGCACTGGCGCATCAAGCACAACTTGAGCAGAGCTGCTATCAATGAGCTCTTCAGGAACCCTACGATGGTAACTGTCAGCAACTTCTCTTCATCCCACACTTTATTGAAAATGTTGAACGAAATGTTCTATGCGACGGGCATCGACTCTGGGAACTCGGGTAAAGTGTTTACAATTGGTTGGCTGATATTAAGAACCTTCACGACGACGATTACACACATTTCTTTTACCACAATTGTGTTGAATACATTGTGTCCCTCATCCAACAGCCTGCGTTCAGGGAACATATGTTGTATGCTCCAGCAAAGGAACTCAATGAAGCTGAGGGACGTATCTACTCTGAGGTGAAATCATGCGACTTGTGGTGGAATGAAAAGGTACTTGAGTTGAATTTCGTCATAGCTAAGATTATTTCGATTGCTTCAATAGCTACGGCAACCCCATGGAGCTACAAGTGTCCATTTATCAGGCAGTTGAGAGCAGACACATCTTACACACTATTCGGGCAACAAGCAGGAATGGCCAAAACATTCCAGACTCGGTAACATCGACTCAATGATTTGATTGAAGCTTTCAAATCTTGCAATCATCCTAGTTGCCCTAATTCCCGTTCTTCCGAAATATGGCGTTAAGGGACATTGAAAAACAACTGCTGTAAAGGTACAACAAATCCACAATTGAAAGAGTTTAAGGAAGGTCTTTGAGCTTATTTTTTCGTCCTCTCAATGCGGTTTTCAACCCAGGAAAGCTTATGCTTTGTGCAGACGGTTGTATGCGGCAATGTCATCATGTGATCTGTGCATGGACGGCTGACAACATCGAAAAGATTCACTTGCACCTGATCAAGCAGCCCCAGTGCACGGAGTTCGAATCTCCAAAATCGTCATTTGGCGAGAGGAATTCATCGTTGTTGCATTTGAGAGTACATTGGCTATACTTCCAGAAGATGATACTCGTGACTCACAGAGATGAGAGGCCGTGACAGGAAGCAAAACACTATCTAGAAGATACAGCAGTTGGAACCTCAGAAGATGTCTTCTGGAATATGAAATGGATTTCGCCGATGACTATTATTGTACCCGATATTGTTCATTCCGTCTATCTCGGTATGCTTAAGCATTTGGTGGACTGTGTAATTTCCTTCCTCTAACAACATCTGAGGATTGACAAATTCAACCAGCTTGGGTGATGATGCCTACATATCATGGCTTCTCTCGATTCAAATAGCTATATAGCCAGGTGACACAATGGAGTGCTGAGGAGATGAATGTAGTTGGGTGTGTGAGAGTTCCAGTTTTCGCAGCGACTCTTTTAAACCTTTCAGTGAGCCAAAGGATTCCCTTCACAGATGCCCTGTTATGCATCAAGAACTTAGTGTATTTTCACCTTATGGCACAGTGCCAGTACCATACTGAAGCCATGATGGAGTACATGGAGAATTATCGGGAGGAGTTTCATCGTCACAACTGTGTGTCCAGTCAATTCCAGGGCTGTAAATCCACAAAGATGGCCTCGGAAGCATTCAAAACACAGCATACGTTGGACAAACAGGATGCACGGAAGTGTGACCCAGCTTGGGACAAGCTTTGCGCGGCAGCAAAGTGTGGTCATGTGTAAGAAGATAAAATGCAAATCGAGTCAGGAATTGCACAACATCTTGTTCACGAATCGGATTTCCACTTTTTGAAGATGCCTCTCCTAAACCACTTTTCTGACCATATCCGCCAGCTTGTTAAGTGCAAGCTCTGGACTCCCAGAAAGAGCGATGATGGATCTTGAACATGTGTACCGACGTTTGAATTGACGTAAGGCTGCCTTCCAGACTGTGTGAACAGAAGCCCGAAAGGCGGCATTTCAGTATCGACAGATGAATGCCAACACTTCAAAACAACGTTGCTACGATGATATCGCTCTAGCCATAGCACCTATGTAGTGAATGATGAAAAACCCGCAACCAGGAATCAAGACGCTTGATGCCATGCCAGAATGGTGTGCAATGCCAAAACGGGAGCTACAGAATCACATTGCTTTGTGTTTCAAGAGATTTGCCGACGTCACATACTACATCAATCACAATCAGTATTTCAGTTGTCCCAACAAGGCAAAATACATCTGGTTGAACGCAGTAGCAATCCAGGTGACGTATTTTCAATGCGATGATCAACCAGTTCATATGATTCGTTGCACTGTGTCCACACGGAGGAGACAGCATAAGACACCATGTAATGAAACAGTGCTTTTCAGGATGGGGACGACTCCAGATAGCCACTTCTAGTTGACTGCTGGATGCATTCCCATACAGATGAAGTGTCTTTTCATCGTCGAGGACGCTGAATCAAGTGTTAATGGGCACTTGCCTTGGTTCAGACGTTTGCAACAGGGCTGATACGTCAGACTGCTAGTATGGTGATTGTCGAGCAGAGACTTCAACCTCCGATGATTTCCTTGCATGATGGAGACTACCGTCATTCACCTCTATTCGGCGTTGGAACCACTTATATTGTCCCTATCAGCGTGATCTGTTGGGTGGTATGCCTTCTTCTGCTGGCGCCATAGCCAGATAGCTCGCGGTGGTATTTGAGCAACACTATTGACTTTACTTCTGTCAATTTGTTTTACGTGTAGATTGGTTGACTCGATGCTTTAACCAATCATTGCAGCGATATATAGAAATCAGATCAGTGGTTACTCATGGTGTCTTAATTTTTGTAATGGGACTTGTGCACATTTGTGTATAATCGATGTCTCAAGGGATTAAATAGTTAAGAATACTATTGTTATCAATGGAACAGTTCAAAAAACTGTCGAAACGATTAACACCTAGAGGGCAAACGTGAAATAAATCAGTGCAGCAAATTAACTGAAATGACGAAAGAAGTTTTTGAAATGTTGGGACAACGTACTCCCATCATTGAACGCTTCGAGGCATGGTGGAGGATTGCAAATGAGTCGGTCGGATTATTTCTGGAGAATGTTGAGAAGGCATGGGGTATGGGGTCCATTTTCGGAAACCAATTTCGCTTTTTGCTGATGATTGACTGTCACCAACACCATCTCAGCCTGTCTCTTTCACTTCTGTGTTGGCCAAATCAATCTAGAACAGTTTGGTGGGGCATTCACATGCCGCTGCTCTGGGCAATCAGAATCCTCTATGCCATTGACACACTCCGTATCAGAATCCACGTCGGCCGTGCGATCGTCTTCGTTGTCCTTTCGATTATCCAAGTCCACATTCCAGTTTAGCCATTTTTGACAGTCTGAAATGGTGTTGCGTGTGCTATCCTCCTCACTTTTGACTGAATGACAGTCAATTCTTCTGATTCAATAGACATTTAATATTTGAGTTCCTCCTCTGAGGAGGTTCATTGCAGAAAAAGCTGGTGGCAAAGGTGATATTTCCAACAACTGCAATGCAGCCGCACCATCATGATGAATGAGTGCCCAGGATGCTTTGACAATACTTCCGTATACGAAATGTATCGTATGGCTGTCATCTGCATGTTGTTAGCACAAGATTCTTTGTGTGTAGCACATACGTTTTGGCTGCCCCGCCACATCTCCAAAAAGTCATGGAACTTAGCCATTCTCTGCAATTCTCTTTCCTCTGGCTCTCTCTTCATTTCGGAGTTGAATATTGTGTTCATGGTGTCCAATGCTGGGCCATCGCCTGCCAATACACCAGTATTGGCTGGAGCGAACTCCATTAGAACCACCTTTTGGCAAAGAGTCACGCCGGCGGGTTTTTACTGCCTCCAGCTGATAACATCTCGCCCAACAGAAAAACTGGCCTCCACTCTGACACCATGTGGCAAGATAGAGAATAAGTCTCGTGCCACATCAGAGAGATTGGTGTACTTTGAGTGTGTTTCCTCTTGTTGTTGCCACCAGTCGGTGATATCCAGTATCCAAAATGTACTGCTAATCTCCATGGAGTGGGAGTGGTAATCATTGAAAGTCAGATTAAGTTGCCCGCAGTGCTTTTGTAACTCAGGCAGTGGATTCAAATAGAGCCAGGCAGAGGTCAAGAGGCGTGCTGTGCGATCGATTGGTCCGGGTGTTGTTTCGGCCTCATTGTGACGCTTCAAGTATTCTTCATCATCGCTGGACAAATCTGATGGATGAAATGAAGATTGCCCAGATCCTGAAGCCATTGCTGAGGGGATGGAATTTTTGGTTGGTACGCTTTCTGGTTCACTGACCGTCACACGTGTATACTTGGCACAGTATTCATTCTCCATACACTTCAGAAATGCATCTTGGTGTTAGGTAATATATGAAGTCTCATCCTCAGGATTACTATTCATTGCGTTGTGCCACATCCTAAGCGATCGCAACTTGCGGAAAGCATCGAGAATATGTGCTGAAGTGAGATGCATACCCGTCATTGAATTAACTTTAGGTTGAAATGTGAACAGTTTCTGTCACGCTAACTTTGCAGCGAAGTACATGTCTTCCATCGACCGAGTCATTTTTTCAGCTATAGCTCCCATAACACCATACATATGATCGAGCATGTCTTTGTAGATGGTGATAACTCGGCAAAATGTGACCATATGGCTGTTCGACATCGACAATATCCTGTATTTGAATGGCCTCAACACTTCCATGAGGTACTCGACAATGGTCCATTCATCCTGTGTTGTGAAGAGTGGCCAGGATTCACTATATGTTGGATTCTGCAGCCACTCGTGGGTGAATTCTTATAATCGGTAGGCTTGATCAAGCAACTCCAGTGTTGAATTGCAACGTGTCTTCACATCAATAATAGGTGGTACCATGATGCGGACTTCAGCTGTTTGACAGTCAATGAGTTCATTTTGATGACCAGGTGTCAGCGTAATCGATACAGCAAGCATTTCCTGCTATAGGAAGGTCAGTCCCAATTCTTGAGCCAGACATGGGCGAATTCTCGTAATCAGTAGGCTCACTCAAGCAACTGCTGTGTCGGATTCCAGCAAGTTTTAACTTCCATTCAAGGTAGTACTGCGATTCGCACCTTGGTGTATGGATAGTCAAGGAACTTGTTTGAATTACCCCGTGTCAGCGTACTCAATACAGCAACCATTTGCTGCTAAATAATGGTCAGTTTCGGAATGTTCAAAATTTCTTGAATTAGACACTTTCTCGATGATCTTTGCCAAATCTGGTCTCATGTCCAACACCTTGTTGATTCTAGCATTGCCCCCTTTCCGCGGTCTATGACTCTTCCCAATGTCTATGCTTTCATCGTCTCCACATTGCTGATTGCACTAATGCGCTTCCCAAGACTTGGAGAGGCGTTTTACACTGCGACTGCTGATATATGCATCTAAAGCCAGCTGTATGACATGCACCATGCATGGTATGTGGTTCCTCAATGCAGGCCACTCGATTCCGGAGGCATCAATGGTTGATTGCAGTTCACAAGTCATCGAGTAATTTAAGGAAGTATTATGAGTCATAATTCTCAGCGAACAGCCTTCAGGAAGATGAAAACAATCAACAATTTCCTTGAAATGTACGGCTGCCCCTGCTCCTGTATGTTGGCCATTGACCTATCATCCTTAATTAGCTGATGAGAAAGTAAAAGAATAGGCAATTAACTACATTGAAAGCGAGTTGTACTTCTCGCGATGCCCAAGTTCAATTGCTATAGTAAGTAATGACTGACGTCATGGCTGATTTGTACGTTGATGTCCACCTGTCCGATGCTAACCTGATTTATCTCACGATGGCAATTGCGTCATAATTGCATTCACGGTAAATGAGTATTCCCTCTGGCAAATGTTGCTCAGGGTGGTGGGGGACGGCAGCATTCGGTCACATTGTAATCTTTTAGAGGACTGTCATAGCTTCAGATCAGATATAGCCTTCCTTTGAATATGAGCCGAAACAAACCCTGACATGAGCTAACAATTGCACATGTCTTGGTGAAATTTGGAAGTTTCATAGTCCTTCGCTGCCAGTTTGGAGCGTTTTGTCTGTCAATTCAGTTAATATGTATTAAACCTGACTGTCTAATATGAATTTCCTTTGTAAATGTACTATTGAACTTACTCAACTTTCTTGTCTCCTCAGGATGGCCAAAGCAGTTTCATGGACCATTGAACTAGTTAATTCCGTAACTTCCATCTCTGTCAATTTGTTCAACTTTGCGATGTGAGCTTTTGGCAGGAAATGTTTCCCCATTGGACTGGACCCATATTCTGATGGATGATGAAGAACTTCATGACAAATGATACATGTGATGACAGGGCTCCCGGTATCCTCAATTCCGCAGTGCAAATACAATCACCATGAAGGATGATGTCTAGAATTATTCCAACCAACAGATTTTTTTGAGCCAACATTTATTGAAGCCCACCAACCATTCTAGAATGATATGTAAAGTAAGGTCACTCAAATCACGAAAAAAGACACATTCATTTTTGGAAGACATCATAACCTCTAGCCACGAGACATTGACAGATTTAGAATCCAACATCATGGTAGGAATTTGATAGTTTGGTAACCCGACTCTAGAGACTGTGAGAAGTTACATTCTAGTAAAGTAGAATGCAGGTTCTTAAAGGTTGACTCTTGAGCTACAAGCAAAAGAAGTTAGATCTGTGAGACATTGCATGCATATTTGTGAAGCTGTATACAAGGACATATTGAAAAGACTGACCGTGTACCAATCAATTTAGTAAAAATGCAATGCAGTTCATTGTTGTGTAGCTTACTGAGCTCCCATAAGCATTGTTGACGATCTGTGGGTGCTCAATTGTAGGAGGCCGAGGCGATATTATCACTAGTATTGTTGCCCATAAAGGCAGCCGAGAAGTTGATTATGGGTTAACGCCGTTCCATGGCCCTTAGATTATCCATGATGCAAGACCATAACTCGTTGATGCTCCGCTGACACTGATTTCTACGAGGTGGTAGCGATATCATCACTAGCATTTTTGCCCATTGAGGCAGCCGATTCATTGATTATGAGTTAATGCCAATGCACAGCACTTTGGGTGTCCATGATGCAAGACCAAAAATTGTTGACGCTCCGTTGATGTGTATTTTTAGGAGGTGGTAGAGATATCGTCTGTAGCACTTTTGCCCATAATGGCAGCCGATACTATGACCATGGGTTGACGCAGTAGCATTGCCCTTTGATTATCCGAGATGCAAGACCAAAAATCGTTGATGTTTAATTGACACTCATTTTCAGGAGGTGGTAGCGATATTGTTGAAACCATTTTTGCCCATAAAGGCAGCAAACACTATGATTATAGCTTAATCTCGTTGCACAGCAGTTTGTATATGCAATATTCAAGACCTAATATCATTGCCACTGCATTGACCGTCATTTGTGGGAGATAGTAGCGATGTCTTGGCTCGCATTTTTGGCTTTACAAGCGGCCAATACTTCGATTTTGTGTCAAAGTGACCAGGTCTTTTTTTGATTATCAGACTCACAAGACCAAAAATTGTTGATGCATCATTGACACTCATTTCCAGGATGGGGCATTGAGCGCCTCATTGTCATTTTTACTTATAAAAATGGCCATGACAATCACTTTGGAAGGAAGTGAATATGCAGCCCTTTGGTTGCCAAAAATGGAATACCAAAATCATTGACACTCTGTTGACGCTCAACTTAATGACATACTAAAAGTCATTGGATGCCCAACAATTTTATGTAAAAATGGAAACAGTCCTTATCAGCAGCCAATAAATTGTTTCTTTGTATACACATTTGCATCCAATAGCTTCCAAGCCTCTCAATTTCTGATCCACCACAAGATACATTATCTGAATGATAAATGACCTCAGCCTATTACTTAACACCTCTTTCGGCAGGCAATTAACCGGATGCAGTTCCATACACTTGCTTTTGATATATTTTGCCTGACTTCCCCACCTTGGGTGATCCAGTTCATTCTGCATGATTTAAATCACCTACCATAAGCAATTTTCAAAGTCTCAACCTTGCGCACCAAGTCAGTACAGAGACCTAGGCAGTTGGATGCATGAACTAATGTGGCATGACGGTTGTCATTCATGCCGGTTTGTGTTGTCCTTTTACCACTCCATCTATGACTAGTATTCCCTCACTGACTTGAATTTTGTTTGTGAGTTTCCTCTCTAATTTAGTTTTAGTTTTCTGACTTAACAGTAACTGGCAGGATGATATCAAGTGCAGTGGTTATCAGTCAATGCAATTTGGAGTGTAAACTATCGGCATGGCCCATCGGACCCTTGCACATGCACAGACGAATTATCATGCCTCACAATTTGGTCACTGAAATGAAGTAAAAGCTGACACATAGTGAAAATAGATACATATGTTGTTTTTCATAGAGATACATCGTTGAAAATGTCAATTTGCCTATTCACTCCTCCAGCGATGATGGATCGGTCATCATTTCTTCGTCCTAATCTGATTTATTTATGGTAATAAGCTTGGCACGCTATATGAAGGGGTAAAAGCTTACGGATTCAACACGCTTTGATTCTGTAATCATTACCAAATCGCGCTTAGTGTTAGGCGGGAACGATGGAATGCACTTGTGGATCTCAGGGTTCTATGAAACTAGCCTCTTACAACAACTCTCTGGTCGAGAAGTCACTTGCCGCATTAGCAATTTTCCGGGGATGCTATCAAGATTCTGCATACGCTCACCAAATGTCATTGGTGGAGATGAGGCTGCATCATCTTCTGTTTGAGGTTGAACAACAGCCTGAACCTTCAATTCGGTTGTGCCGTACATCTTACCTCTCTCATGGAACAAGTCAGCCACAGCTTCCCAGCCTGGTTGCATCGATCTGTCATGCTTCCTCTGCTTCTGCTGAACACGATCCATCGAATGCTGTACCTTGTTGGAGATTGTGCCCATCACCCACCAGGGTTCGTCATCTGCCTTCAGCTTTCCCAGCTCAGGATCTTCTTGATCATCTTCCTCATCTTCCCCATCCTCCCCATTGTTGGAACTTGCAAGATCTCTCAGACACTCTCTGATGGCATTCAACATCTCCTCAAATGGTCTTTCAGGCTTTGTTGTTGTCAATCCTGCCTTTTCAGCATTTCTCATATCTTTTTGCTCCTGCTTAATTGCCGTGTCTGCGTCATCAACTTGCTTTCTTGCCACAGCAGTCTCTCTATCCATATAATCCTCAATCCATTTCTGCATCTCTTCATTGCTTGAAAAGTGTGTTTCTTGTCATTTCCCCGCCCAAGCTTCTTTTTCAATCGCAAGCTACCCAATGCTCCAAGGTCTCGGACCCCCTCTGCACCTAAGCCGCACTTGCCTGCATTCGCTTGATGATGTTGTCGTGTGTTGCACTCTGTTAATTTGCCATATTTGGCTGTCGGTAGAGGTGAAATATTCATCTTTGGAGCCTTAACCATTCTATGCTGTGTTGACTTTGTCGATGGGCGAGATGTAGAATGTTGCGGGATATGGACCACATTGACGCAAGCTGCATCTTTCATGTTGAGGTTGGTATGCTTAATCAACTTGAATAAAGCAAAATCTGAGTTTTCACCGTCACTACATTGGGGATAGCAATGCTAACCATAATACATTACATGATGTTTAGTGTCTGTTTCATGTGAGATCGAGGGGATTTCACGAGATAAACATCTGCAGACCTTGTTTACATTGAAGAATGTGCTGTTTATATCTAACAAACATGACATTCTGGTGGTTATTCACCTCAATTGATCTCTGTAAACAATCACACAACATTGGATCGAGTTGGTGCAAATTGCAGGATTGTTGGAAACCCCAGCAATCTGCAGCTATACGCGGCAGTATCCATCTTGTGTAGGATGTGCACGTTAGCTCTTATGCATTCCTTTGTGACTTGAAGCTGACTATATATTCCTCAGGACATCCCACTGCCTTTCGTTATCATCTTCCTCAAGACTTCCCACTTCTTTTCTTTATCATCATCTCTTCACTTCAACACCAGAAAAGCATGGCTCCGCAAAAACCTCAGCGACGTGCGAGTACATCAGGATCAAGCATTATGACCGGCGCTTGATCTGATCCGGCACCTGCTGAGATTTCAGTACAATGCAGACACCACTTAATCCACCGAGATGCTGCAAATGCAGCCACCGAATATATGACCCTGGATGCATAGTTACAAATTGTACGTACAACCGGATGCAGCAAGAATAAGAAGCAGTACACAATCGGATGTGAGATTACTCGTATCGGGGTCGATGGCCATCAACCAGAAGATGTTACATAGAGCCTGTGTACGTAGCTAGCTGAGTGACCAATCTATAGCAGCCTCTGATGGGAAAGTTCCATAGTCGACCAAGCCATTAGTCTGCACAGTCCGCCAAATCGAACATCATGATAATTCCAGTTCTGGGATTCTTGCGGAAGGATTGAGAGAAAAGCATCCCCAAGAGTGGACGAAACTGGCTGTAACCACCTTAGAGGATGATACGGAAGTGTATACGGTAGAGGTAATAGCTGAATCAGATATCTAGATGCAGCAACCAATTTGTTGTAGGTTTTCAACATGTCTGCAACGATCACAACGCAAGGAGGTCGGGTACAGCTATAACAGTCTGACATGCACCATGCCTTGAATATGGCCAAAAGGGCCAAAGGAGCGATATTGCGCACCGCAAGAGTTGAAACACAATACCTGATGAAGGAATCTCGGGCGGAGTTCTGCGAAGAGAAGCAGCAGGGAGTTGAAATTGCTGGGAATAAGCATGTGTAGGCTGCAATGGAAAGGCCCCCGGCTTGCTTGGGGAAAATCGAACGGATATCTGCCTCCCTTGCCACAATGGCACCACACAGAATTCCCATACACACTGGAGGCACAGAAGCACGGGTGCACATTCACCAGAGCGACTCAGAGAGCCGACACCTGAACTGATGCCACATCAGCCCAGAACGTCACCGGTGCCACCCACTGACAATGAGGGTGCTGAGACATCCGAAATCGACGGTGTGCCACCCGGATATTTGTATATACATAGTTCTCTTTCCAGCGCTTAAGTTTTCAATCTTGATGCATATGCCAATGATCGCAAGCATGATAAAGATTTTAATCCACATTTGCTGACTGATGAAGGAACATCCACTGGATAGTACACTATCTGCTGTGTGGTAATGCAGCTGACATCCATTTTGCAGACGTCAGCGGCCCATCGAGCGATCCTGAGTGTGAAGACAAGCATTGATGCAATGGAACGGGATTTTTGACTATATTTTTATCTGCAATTAGCGGACACTTTGATGTATAGTGTACAGGATATATCTATATGTATTATTAAAGAACAATGTAGTGATGAAGGAGAAAGTACATGAAGATGGTACAAAGGCTGCCAAAACACCAATAACAATACACTATGCCAAATTAAATGATAACATATTGTGGATATGCCAATGGCAAAATGAGTGTCAACAGAATGTCAACAATTGTTGGTCTTGCATCATGGGTAATCTGTGTGGTGATCGGTTGCGGTCATTCTTATATGCGGTATTGGCTGGCTTCATTGGCAAAAGAGAGATTCACACGCTCCCTGCCCCATTCAGAGAATGAGCGTCAACAGAGTGTCAACAGAGTGTCAACAGAGTGTCAACCAATTTTTGTCTTGTATATCAGGTGATTCAAAAGCAGTTCGGTTGTTACTATACATAATGAAAGTATTAGCTGCCTTTATAGGGAAAAGAGATGGCAACACGCTCCCTGCCGCATGATTAAAATGGGTGTCAACGCAGTGTCGATGATTTTTGGCCTTTCATCATGAGTAATCAAAGTGTGACGCGTTGGTCATTGTCTGTATATGATGTTTCGACAGCTTTGTAGGCTGAAACGCTGATGAACTCTGTCTTGCAGCATTGAAAATGAAATAAGTTGTTACTGTCCAGGAGTCTGTTGTGGGAATGTTGCTTGCTTATCTGCGCAGACAAGCTGCCAATACCTCCTCGATAGAGGTCCGCGATGTTGCGCCACTTTGATTACCCCTCATGCGAGACCTTCAATGTTTGACACCCAGTTGACTCTCATGTTCAAGATGGGGCAGGGAGCGTGTCGCTTCCTCATTTTCCTTCAAAGGAGGCCAATACCTCAGTTACGACTATCTGCAACCAGTCACCACTTGGACTACCCAAGATGCCAGACCAAATATCATAGCCGCTCCATTCACACTCATTTCCAGGATGGGACAGGGAGCGTGTCTTTCCAGTTTTTGATTAGAAAGGCGGCCAGTACATCCAAAAACAACAATGATGTATCACTGTTACTATTTTATGATTAACTGTAGGATATCTCAATGTGACCCTAAATTGAACAACCTGAAATGCAGAGCCAGAGATTCGACCCGATGGGTCCAGCTTAACTCTCTGAAACCCGTGAGTTGCCTGGTCCAGGTCCAGATTTGGTCCACCCAGAAGCAACAGGTTGGATTCTTATATGGGTTTGGTACGAACCTGCACTGTTTTTCTGGTCTGTACCCGGATCACTGGCAGGTTACCTGCATCCTATGCTAACACTACCCCCCCAGTTGCCATCCTCTAAGCATACTGCCAAATCTGGTCGATCACCACCTTGGAGTGTTTCACCGTACTATGTCAATGATTGCCTCCACGTGTATCACTATAATGTACTGATATATGTGTACCAGTGAATGGCTGAACTCACTGGAACATGCCCTCACAGTGCATTTCCAATTTTGCTCAATCACCATTACCATCTATATCTATCTGTCCCAAATAATTATCCCCTCCACATGTATTACTAAGTTTTTAAGATAATAACCTACAAGTGTGACTCTGAACTCACTTAATCACTGCCAACAATTGTATCTTGAATATTGCTTGTTCACTGCCTCCAGATGAACCTTTTTATTCACTCAATTACAGCCCAGAAGTTGGCACAATCACAGCCTCCAAGTGCATGACTATGTTAACACGATTATGGCATCCCGCTATATGTCTTAGTTCACTCAATTCTGCCTCCCTTTTGTATCTCTGTAGTTACATACTTGCCATCTCTTGGTAAGCCACTAATTTTGCTGAAGAACTGCCTGCAGTCTATCCACAAGACTGCATCTTGATAGATAGATGCATAGATATGTACATAAATAATTGCGAAAACAAACTGAAGTTAATTTTTAAAATTATTTAAAAATAAGCATTAACTACAATTTCCAGGGGCACCTGTAAAATTATAAAAGAATATGTGATTTTCCACTATCAGCTCAGCAGTAATATGGCATGCTCTCAATCTCATGATTAGTGTTTTCAGGAGCTTCTCATATTGTCATTAGTGCTTTTCTTCCCTTGCTAATTAGTTACCAGTGCTCCCAGGAAATTATAAACGCTATAATATTGGTTCAGTCAACATCCAGATAAGATCTCAGTGCTCTCTTGTGTACCTGAAGGTAACAGTATCTGTCCAGTCAACTCTAACATCTGACCCTCCTGGGATTCTAGTCTGACAATTTTCATACAATCCCAAAGACTCTCTGTACCAACTATACCATTTGGTCATGAACTATAACACAATGCCAAGCAATGACCACACTGAAGATCCTCCCAATATTTCTTGCAATGGCTGTCGTGACTGTATTATTCGATTGTAACTGGAATCTATGGATAAACTCTGCGAAGCTCCTCTCGCTCAATATGCCAAGCTCAGAACGTCACTGGTGTATTTTCAACCCTGGAGTTCTTCCAGAATGATTATTTTCACAAACAATATAAAATCTTAAAATCCCATATGTTAAATCACATTCAATTTTTTGTATACTATCACAATCTTTAGTAAGGATCAAATAGTTGGCTTAAGCACTATAAATTTTCAGTACACCATTGAAATCTTTTGTCAGAACGTCAAAGATGGCTTCTGGACTTTGAATTGTGAGTCAATGACTTTTTTCATATTAATTATTAACTTGGCTACTTCTAATTTGGGAACCTACATGTAGTCTCCATTGACTTCTGGAATATCTGTTAACAGTGGCCAATTCAAGTAAGCATGAAAATTTCTTGAAATTGTTGATTACTATCAGTGGAGTTTGCTTGCCATCTGCATCTGCTTTCTTGTTTTCTTCTTGTTATCATCATCTTAGTCTGCATAATTCATTAATTAACCTGCAGAATTACCACTGGAATTACAATAGGCTATGAGTAAGTTAGTTACAAAGAGTTGATATAACTGGTACAAATATTGCATAATATTTCATCCAATTCTACAGCTCTATGATGTCTTGAAAGATGTGCTCATTTAGAAATTCATTATTTGCTGGGTATTCTTATTTCACTTTGTTACCACATCTCACAACTGAGACTTCTCACTTGCAACATAAACACCCTTATAAAGTCAGAATAGCATTCCAATCTGTAGTCTGATGTCAACTAAATTTCATTGAACTCAGCGATTAGTAGTTGCATTGTCGTAGGTATTGATTCTCTATCCATTGACAGGGCCAATGTGGAGTCTGTAAGCTATTAGCCACAATTGTAACAGGGAGTTGTAAGCCACTGCCACATGCAGAATATGCCTTGCTACTACTTGATTCACCCAGTATCTCCTTGATGTACAGTCTAATGGTAACTGGAGTCTAGACAATCCATTTCACTCGCTGATAGCCATCCCTACTACCTTTCCTGCAGCCTTATCTGTGTGCCACATAATACACTTAGTCAATTCTGTATACTGTGTCGATTTCCTTTGATTTCTACAACTGTAAATGATATAGACCCATTGAATATACCAACTCTCATTCAACAGGGGTGTTTTTCCTATGATATCAGTTTTGCAGAGGATTTGGATTGCTATCACTGATGGATCAATTGTATTCTTGGCTATAACATTGGGTTATTTCTTTGGGAATTAATAATCATGGTGTGTTTTGCTGTAGCTGTTTCAAACCTTTAGCCTGATAGCATAGCTGTAATTACAGGTTGGTTCGCCAGTCTAATCCTATTGTGCTTCACTCAGATCACATTTCCTGCTCTTCCTGTCTTTGTCTTCCCAGTTACCATGATCATTTCAAATCAATAGAGCTTTCCACTCTCGATCTTTCGCACGCTTAATTGTAGCATACTTCTTCATTTATTTCATCCCAATCTCATAAGGGATCAGAGTCAATATCCTGTGTATTTCCATTGCCAATTGCAGTAGCATGTCATGGTAAACTGTACAGTATAGAAAACTGGTGAACCTGATCTGTCATCTTAATGACCCTCTTTGCAATATACAACAACAATTGTTTTGAACAGCATTTATAATCATTACTTTTAAGGTGAATCTGTCAATTGTAAGTTTCAATTTTATCACAATACTCAAGTCATATGCCTAAATACATTTCCCCATTCTGAAAGACTTCATACTTCATCAGCAGAATGACTTTTCATTACTGGGAGCCACTGGGAGTGTTTGGGAGTTGTTGGTCTAGAAACCCAGGGTGGTCAAATGCTGGAGTTAACTGGATTGATGCTGCGGATTTCAGGGACACCTGCAAGCACTGGCGACGGATCAGTGATGCATTAGGAAATTCAGTGACAATCAGGAATGCACCTCAAATTGGCATACAGCAGTTTGGGAAAAACGACTCGTTTTTGGGAAACACTACAAGTGTGGCTGGAAATCATAGTTGCTACTAATAGTTACACAATTTATAAAACTCATGTATTCAGTTTGTGTTCTTATGTATGAATCTATGTACCTATGTACATATACAACTATCCATCTACACATGGTGTATCTGGACAGGCTGTAGGCAGTGCTGCTGAGTAATTAGAGGTACACCTAAAGATAGGGATAGGGTGAACACAGAGTGGCACTTGGAGGATGTAATCAAAGAGAGTTTGAAGATGCACTTAGAGCCTGAGATCAAGTGAACTCTGAGATTCACTTGGAGGCTGTGATAGAGTGACTTTGAAGATGCATGAGGAGGCCGAGAACATGTGATTTTAGATATACACTTGGATCCCATGAAGCTGTGAATTTTGTGATGCACTCAAAAGCTGTTATTGAGTGAGTTTGGAGATGCACTTTGAGGCCAAGATTGAGTATATATAGAAATGCACTACAAGGTCTTGTGTGAGCAAGTGTGGAGATATATTTGGATGGCATTGAGGAGTGAGATTGAATAAGTACATGGAGGTGGTCGATCTGGAGGATGTTGATTCAGAGGGACAATGGGTGGTGAGACAGTATCCCTCTGTTAGCGAACTTGTGACTGTGGGACTGTAACAAATTGATCTTTCTTGCGATCCCTCATGGAGAGCTGACAGGTGGTGGTGGTGGTGGCCAATGTGTAAAGAGGAATACAGAATGCTGAAGATGAATTTCGGAGTCCACTCATAATAGTGAAAATCAACTGAAGACAGCCAGTGTTGAGGTGAATGCTGTATGCAGTGGATGCCATTCTGGGTGTATACGGTACTCAGTGTTAACTGATGATCATTGCATGCAGATATAGTGATGCATAACTTAACTTTGCATTCAGCGATGATGGTAGAGTGGTGGACAAGAAATTGCAGTGGGGGATGAAGATGCGAACAACATGGCAAATACATGGGGATTTGGAATATCAGGGGTACAACTTGCCTGATAGAGATGAAAATTCCCCCAATCGGTGTCCTTAAATGTCGGATTGCGAGTTATACCTGCGAAATGGGGAATTTGATATTCATTTGCACCCAAAATTCTGCTACATCATAGCTTCTTGTGATGAGTTCCCAATCTCCTCTCATCTCTCTCTGTCTTGTCCGCTATTCTACCATCACTTGAGAACACAAAGTTCAGCTATTCTTCACACTCTCTCCATGCCATGGTCATGAGTTAACACAGAGTACAGCATACACCAAGTGCTGCATACACTGTGTACAGCATACATTGAGTACAGCATACACCAAATCCAGGAGACACAGGGTACAGCATGCACCAGGTACAGCATACAGGGAGAAAAGCATACACCAAGTACTGCATACCCCGAGTGCAGTATCAACCCATGATCCACTTTCTGGTTCTCCCAGCCAGTCTCTCATATGGGGACCCACAAAGGACGTAGTTGTCCTTCACTTGCTACATTCCCCTAAGTATGAGTTAAGCAATGAATAGTATCTCAGTTCTGGTCATATCTCCCTTCTGATCTACCACCTCCAGATCAACCACCTCCAGATCCACCACCTTCAGATCCACCACCACCAGATTCACCACCACCAGATTAGCCACCTCCACATCAACCACAACCAGATTGACCAGCTCCAGATTGCCTTCATCCAGATTAACAACCACCATATTGATCACCTCCGGCTGGACCACCTCCAGGTACCCCTTCAAATTCGCTCAGACTAGGCCTCCAAATGTCACTCCAAACTCATTCTATCACAGACTGAAAGTTTGTATGACCATGGCTACCTAGAGTGTCTCCACATCTGTAAGTTCACATAATCACACACTGCAATTTCGTATAATGATGGCATTCATGTATACATCCTAACTCACTAGATTACAGCCTGCAAGTGCATCTGTAAGTGAACATGATAATGGACAATACTATGTTCATCTCCAGACTCATTTCATTACGGCTTGCAGACGCATCCCTCAGTTCCCACGATCATGGCTTCCACGTCCATCTCTGAGTTCACTCTAGTTTGCCCTCCATGTGCATCTTAGAGATCACTCGATTATGGCCCACATCCAAGTGCATCTCCAAACTCACTCAATCTCAGCCTCCAAGTCCATCTCTAAGTTTACTCAATCCATGCAGAGGACTCAGCTGCTGTCAAAGTCTCCTGCAGACCTGCACAGTGGTCTCAGCTGCTGCAATATATGACTCTCCTACTTGTTAAATATTGTAGTATCAAGAATGCAACTCTAAAACTGTAGGTGCTTTTGGGAGTACCTGAAAATAATATTGCAGCATCTGAGAGCACTGTGCTTAGCTCTAGGGGGGCTTGGGAGCACATGGAATTAATTAAAAGCAGAAGTGGGGTTGACAAGAGTGTCTGAGAGATTTGCATACAGCTTTCTGAGTGATTTACATTTTGCTGTAATTCAACTTTGACTTGTAAAGAGTAACTGGTTTCTACTGAAGTGCCTGTACATCTGTGATCGACATGTATGTGGCTGCATCTCCTGTTCTAGGAGAGGGCAGAAATATCAATTCCACAGTACCATGTTGTTTCTCTCAATCTTTTGTTACGTGGGTGCTTCCACCTTAGTAACTATACTTATAACAAGTATCAGTAGATACTTAAGTATGTACTAGGTACACGGCCATAGTTCCTATTGTAATCCTTTATGGGTATTCCCAAACACATTGTATAGGTAACCGATAAAGGTTGTAAACACACAAAAGACTAATATGTATCATCGTATCAGAAGCTATTAGATGGATAGCTACTAAATCGTATCGTGGCCCGATACGTTATTGACAATTTATATAACTCCGATGAATAATCTCGGTGATTAAGCAATATTGTGAAGTATATTCGTATGATCGATCTCGGTAATTAATTAATATTGTAAAGTATCTTCGTATAAATAATCTCGGTGATTAGTCAATATTGTAATGGTAATATCTTCGCGTAGATAGTGCAATCTAAATTGACACGTATTTTCACAAAATCTCCCGTCTTAACTCCATGATAAATCTGGCATTCAGATACTATCGGCAATATTACATTTATATGTGTAATCTCCCTCAAGGTGAATTTCATGTATCTTTATACTCAGCTCGAAGGCGATCCCTAGTTTACTTTCTTTGTTTGTTGCTTTGCTTGCCGGAACGTTGCTCAAGCTCAAGAATACTAGGCTTTTGATACTTTGGTTTATTATTGAACACTCGTCCGGAGATTGTTGAATTTACTTGATTATGCTTATTGATTCGAGTATCGATCAGTAGTTCCTCTCCGGATAACTGATCCTCAATATCAGAATTAAGATGCAGGTCTATCTCAGGAATATCGGAATCTGGAACTATAGTTCCGCTATTGTCTTTTTGTAGTAATGGCGTAACTATACAGTCCCTAAGGTACTCCGAAGGAAATATTTGATAATCAAAGTAATACGTTAATACTTCTGTATATTGGATAATACTTGCCAGCCACCAGATGCACTGTGCCACAAATATATTATCTTCCTTCTTAAATCAATGTATCAACAGAAAGAAGGCATAAATAATGATATCGTAGTCGTTTGTAAACTCTCGTGTAGTCATGGGGCGGGGGAACCGCGTATAATCCTAATAGATAATACTAATATACTTGGTAATACTAATAATGATGTAGTAAGAACTTGAAACATACAATATTTCAGCTTCGTCTTTCGCATGTAGGTATCGTTCGTAACTGTGGGGCTACCATTCCAACAACCGAAGATCTTGTCTTTCTTTGGTAGCCTTTCTTGGACTACCGAAGTTGATGTCCGAACCTTTACCTATGAAATCATCTGTCGTATCTTAGAGTACTCTGGTATTGCGAGCCAGGCTCTAAGATAGAGGACCATGCATCCCAAAGGTTATCGTGTATAGATATGATTGGTTTGTTTTCACAGCGTTACACTCCCACATGAGGTGCCAACCCCCATAAGATTTAATCGAACGGTGACTTCAATTTAGATATCTTGCAACTCGTTCATTTCGGATAGTCAAAACTTCTCCATCGCCTGATGTGGTTATTTGGAGGGCTTTAAACAGATTGCTTAATAAATCAAGACACAACCTTCACCACATGGGCTATTTGGCTTATCTCCTTCCGAGGCTTACATGGTGACCCACCATTGCTCTGTCGACATTTGACTTGACGTACCACATCATTATCATTGAACTGATAGTGATTGACCTTACTCGTTTGTTCCCGGCCAGGGAGTCGGAGGTTCATTGGTTCTTATTGACTTTGCCCAAAGTCTTCATCAATCAGACACACCATGCTTAGGCCGAGACTGTTCTGTTTGATTGGGGAGTACCCAAGTTGTTCCGCTCCTGAATGGATTGGCTCGAGGTCCTGCTTAATTGCATATTGGCTATCATCTGCCTGACATGTCAGTCGCATTTCTGCAACTTCCGCGTCCAGTCCCCTTAGCATAGTTTGGCTGAGTGTGGTCAGAAATAACTGGCATCAATATAATCGTTGAAGGCTTATCGACTGGCCAAGGTTATTGCATCATCAAATCAGTTCTACAGTAGTATGTGAACTTGCAATGCATCCGCCAGCAATGAGGCTCGCTGTCTAATCGACACGAAGCATGTAATGTCCTGCTAAGGATCATTATCTGTGGCAGCTTACTAGTTCATTAAGAGATTGATGTTATATACTATACGGTATTATAGAACCCGTTATGTTGATCTCAAAGTAGACTAGTACCAATACCTCTATCAGGGGAGAACCCCTAACATCTTTGACTACACTCAGATATAACAACGTCTCTATTGTGGCTATAGTCTCGGCTGGATTGTTTGGCCACACATTCTCCCCTGTAACTACGCAGGAGATCCTTTTCTGCTTTAAGAGAGTGGCCATCTGCCCTGATCATTTCATCTATTTCAACCTATTGAACATTATAAGCATCACGGTGATAGATCTCATCTTCAGGGCAATACTCTCCAATTGATCTAATGTACTCCACTGCTTGTCAAGATGAGTATTTTTCAGATGTTTTATTTCTCCATAAGTTACGAATTTGTAATTACCACAACTACCAGAGTACCAGTCTCTCAACTGGTGTGACTAAATATGATACATCAGGAAGTAAACTTCGGCTAATCAAACAGCTGTAAAATGCATGATCCATATGTTGACTCATCAATTTATACTTGACATGTACACCAGAAATAATCTGAATGCTGCTCCACTGCTCCACTCTAAACCAATAAGCTGTAATTACTGTATTCAACATATGCCCAACACTGACATAATCTGAAGTTATGTAGATGCATTCTTAAAGCTAAAAAACTTGACTGATCAACTAGTTGCAATATAGATCAGCTGACACCTCAATTCTTGTCTGTAAGTAACCTTGAACTTGGTACTGTATTATTCAAATCAGTGGTTCTAAGATTGCTAGATTGCATAATGTAAGCTATTTCATCTATTATATTCATCTTTGTGACATATTTGTATTTTACAATTACATGAAAATTTGCGATATCATAGTATATCATGTATCCACTGTGTAAGCCTATCTATTTATCCATATGTTGTTCACCTGGCTATCAATAGTATGCAGGCAGAATTCCAGAAATACCTGAAGACGGCAATGTAGTTTATATTGAGATTAACTTGAAGGCCATTATTGTGTGAACTTGGAGACTATGATTAAACAAGCTTAATGATCTACTTGGAGGACATGATTAGAGCTAATTTGGATGTGGCAATACAGTGAACATGAGGGGTGCACTTGGAGACAGTAATTGAGTGAGTTGAGAGATAAACTTACATGCTATAAATGGTGTTAACTTGGACGCATTATTTATGTGAACTTGAGAGATGTATTTGTACGCTGTGATTGTGTGAACTTAGAGATCATGATCAAGTAAGCTTCAAAACACTTTATAAGGCCATACTCCAACAGATTTATATATGTCTTTGGAGATACTTATAGTGTCAATGTGGAGACACACATAGGTCGCAGTAATAGAGTGACATTGGAGATGTACTTAGCAGTCATGAATGTGAATGCTGTTGTTCTGGATATACTCAATCCGAAGGATGAGAATTGGGAAGCAGCCGTAACACAAGGTGGGATTGTATCGATTCATTCACGTATAATTATGGTAATGTAGGGCATAGCAAACGATTGCATTTTGCTCCTAGAGTATGTGAGGTAATTGTATGACAGGTGATTAATCGTCTGGCAGTTCATCTGCACATAGTCAGGGTGGATGTGGTGGATATGTAGGTGGTAGCTCCGGAGGTGCTGGATGTGAAGGTGGAGAAACTGAAGATGGCGGATGTAGAGGTGGTGGATCTGGTTGTGGTGGATCCGTAGGTGGTTGATCTGGAGGATGTGGGTTTCGACGTGTTGGATGTGGATGTGGTGAGTGTGAAGGTAGTGGATGTGGATGTGGCGAGTGTGAAGGTAGTGGATGTGGAGGAAGTAGATGTGGAGGTGGTGAATATGGAGGTGGTGGACATGGAAGTGATGGATTTGGAGGTGATAAATGTGGAGGTGGTGAATCTAAAGGTGGTGGATCTGCAGGGGGTAAATCTGGAAACAGTTAATCTGTAGGGATGTACAATGGAACCTGAGTGTCTGTTTATTTGTAAACATGTAATAGTGAGAATTGAGAGAGTACAGTATTACATGGTCAGCTGAGAACTGACGGTGGCTGGGAGTGGAAGACAGACATTGTTGGGTAGATACTCAACAGGGAATTAAGTAATGATTGGATCATGTGGAGGTGAGGATAGATGACTGAAGTTGATATTCTTTGATCATGATAGAGTTGTGGATGAATTGGAGACAGATGGCAGATGGGAATGTAAGGAGATTGGGGAAATTATGATGAAAAACTGGAGTATAAGAGAATTTTGGGTGCTATAGTCAATTTTTCATACCCAATATAGCAGATAGAACTCAGATACTACACCTGATTTGAATAGAATAACCACAGATAGAAGGGATTCTAAATTTTATTGGGTTGGTCATATCTCTGATTTTTCTTATCTTCTTATACCCTCTCATTTCATCTCCATCTGGAACATGTCCAATCTTGTGAAAGACATCACAGAACTACTCAGCAACTCTCAACTGCCATATATTGTTATCCAGGTCCTCCCAAATGGTCCCAAAAATGCTGAATGCAAAGAGATATACATCCAGACACATTGAAATAATTTAAAAGGCTTCTCAATTGTTCCAATGTGGTTGTAAACCGTACATGACTAACTTGATTGGTGAATTGTAGTGTTCAGAATGCTACAAAATCAAGCCATCGGTGTGCGCAAATTTCACCGTAAGTGGGATGATGCGTTACATGTCCCATGCTATCTTCGGTCACATTGAATCTCACGCCCTACTTTCGGGGAATGACGATGGTAATGTCAAGGCCATATCAGGCATGTTGTGAAACTATCATACTTCGGCACACATGTAATGGTAACACGTGACCTCAGGCATGGTACACGCAAGTCTATATAGGTTGCTGCCATGGTATTTGGATTATTATCAAATATCTTACCAATGAATTCTCAATGTATATATTTCATTCACACTGGTGTGCAACCGTACCACTATACAATACAACTGTGGGCAAGTGTAGACATATCTGTCTTTACGCCATATTCGACTTCTGAATTATTGAATATGTTTTGCTCACAAAGATATATGAGTTTTACTACTGTTGTTAGGAATGACACAACAGACAGAACACAAACAGCCTGCATGGGAATTTTAACATCAATCGCCTACTATGACCCCTGAGGAATCTGCCAGATGTCAATTGTGCGTGGCTCGTACACACTCGAGTATGGAAAACCTGTGATCTCCTCTTGGCTGAGCAACCCGGGTTCTCAACCGACGACTCGCAGTACTTCAGCAGGATGAAATCCATTGTGAGAGAGATCATGACAATGAAGAATGCACTGTCAACATGGGAAGCTGTCCTGAGCGATAGTCTGCACAACAACCATAGTCAGCCCAAGCCTAGAAGGCAATCCGAGATCATGGCCATGTGACTAATAATCCAGGAACAGCGAGAGAATCACTTACACACAGTTAATGGAATAGAGTTCAAATATTAACAACCGCATTGGGCACTCATTGTTTGAGACCATCTGATTTCCGTACCCCAAATTGCCTCAAAGCACAGCAATATTCAGAGAAATCATGAGATGATATATGAAGCAACAAAGCTACCTTCCACTATCAGAGACCAATTCATACACACACTTACCAAAGATATGAAAAACTGAAGACTATTCAGAAGGAGCCGGTCAAAGTCATGAAAACCCATTCATCTTACCGGAGGAGCTGGTGATTGCGATGGAGAGCCACAATGTGCTCATGATGACACTGTCATCTTGCCAGAGTTTCTGATTGTTCTTTGTAATGACCGCATGATCCTGCTTATGTACTCCCAGTTATCACACTGGAGAAGCTGGAAATTCTCATAAAGGACTGCAATGTATGCAGAGACTCCCAGTCATCCCACCAGAGGTAGTAGTCGTTCTGTCAAACATCTTCCCTACAATATACACAGCTGCAGTTGATAAACTCAATCTGCTGCAGCTGTTTGGGTTGACACACCTGAAAAGCTGAATGATTGATTCCCGGTCTCAGATTGGAGGTAGTGGCCACACTGAGCATGAGCCTCTCTCTGCAGATATAACATAATATCTGGGGCTATGCATATCCCATAATTTGGAGGTCGACTTGGCAAATGCAGGTCAGCTAATCTCTCCAAACTCCTGTCAACAGAGAGGCACAAAGGTCACATGATGAACAAAGTGCAGCACAAAGGCAATGTGACAACAAAAGTGCACCATGAAGGTGATGAGTTGAGGACAGCGCATCAGCAGCAGCAGATGCACTGCTGAGGACCCCAACGTATGTTGCATGCGGTCTCGTGGAGAGTGGTGAGGTCATTTTGTCCTCCGAAACTTATCAGAATAGCACCTATGAACCACAACTGACAGTATGCAAGATGTTGTTCTGAGATCCTCTCAACATACATGGAATGCACTGGCTACTGGGAGCGACTGTTGAGGTCACTACATTGGAAGATCCAGGTGAGATTGACTATCAACCCAAGCACTGGATGAATGAGCAGGGAGCAGAGGCGGCAGTTGCGGCAGAAGAGGAACTGCACTCAGGTATAGGTGACTGACTGCTCCCTGCTCGCCATGTCAAGATGGGAGGTTGTTGGACTAGCGAGGTTAGGCTCACTGCTGGGTGAACCACTCGATCTGCAGGTCCCTCGTGTCCTTTCCCCATCATCTTTCCACATCGCATGTCAGAGATAGAGGCTCATTCACAGATGCTGGAACAGGCAATGTGCCTACTGATGATGGACATGGTATCCCTGTGAGTTACAAGGACTATGTGGACATATGCTGTAAAGATATGGCCGAGACTCAAGCACGGCACTGGCCAATTGGCCACCCAATCTGTCTAGATCCAGGCTTCAACTTACCATACGGCTGAATTTATGATCTTTCCGATCATCATTGCCTTCAGCAGCGCTGATCTTGATTGCGACGAAACATCATGGCAGACTATGGCTATTGCACAGAGCTCGGCTCATCACGAATATGGACTCCTAGAATGCCGAGCACTCTGCTTGACTCAAGGCAGGTGACAAGTACAAAACTGCCTTTTGAATTGGGTTTGAGAAGTTCATGGACTGAATTATGCT
>Ga0307512_10000570_pt1 | contig 54440 bp, 53 predicted proteins | sample 14_EM_MG_FD_200267 | JGI IMG/M metagenome (GOLD analysis project Ga0307512, IMG submission 200267) | Populus trichocarpa ectomycorrhiza microbial communities from riparian zone in the Pacific Northwest, United States - 14_EM | ecosystem: Host-associated > Plants > Roots > Unclassified | place...
CAAAGATATGAAAACAATTTTACTGAGTATATTTCCAGCCAGAGTACACTGCATAATTGAGAAAAGGCAAACTTGAATTTCAAAATGCTCAGAATACTGAGAATGCCATTTCATTTTTTGCTGATGATTGTAACTTTTCTACACTCACAGTAAGAAAGTATCCAGCAGACAATGAAGATAACAAATTTATATTTGGGCAAATACTGCCAGTTAAAAACAAAGTTTAACAACATCTTCTGCCATGCTGATAAACAACCGTATACATATACAATATCATATTTGGAACAGCTCTGTGAAGATTAGCCACAATATTCAAAAGACAAACTGCAAGTGTTTATCCAAATCTAGTACACCATCATCCACATTATGATTAACTGTGTAGTATCGGTCAAGTTTTCAAAGCTGGCAATGCTTCTCTGGGCCTTTCAAGGAATTGGCAGGCAGTAGTGGTAATGAAACTGCAACTCAATCTCAGAGTCCTGTTGATTTTCAAATACAACCTGCTGTGGAAGTATGTCCCTGACCAATACTGGAACACCTATGCCATTGCCCTTCTTGACTCGAAAGGAGCATATGCAGTACTGGCAGTTTCTCCATATTAGGATTCAACTGGAGTTTCGCTTCTACCAATCCTAGCAGCGGTAAATCTGGGAGACATGTCTCACAAAGAAATCCCAGCACCCAGGCAAGCCAAGGTGAATATGCCTACTGCTCAAGCTGATAATGTAACGGGCGATATTGAATGCAGGTGATATTGGTGTCAGGAATGTGGTATCGTAATTAGGACAAAGTGCTTGAAGTTCGTATCGAGGGAATCAAGACCAGACCAAACTCCAAACTGGTTCAAAGTTGTACTTGCTTTGCTATACAAGAGAACGAGTGAAGAGAGAAGAAAAGAAAATCCTTCAACACCAAATAACCTCTCTTTATATACACTTCGTCAGCCACGCTTGAATCATTCCTCATGCTCCAATGTATCATCCGAATATCTTCCCATGATCTTACACACCACCAACTCAACTCCTGATCAGTATTACCACGCCACATCACCCCACGTTGCAACACCTCAGACCACTTCCTTATCATAATCAAATATACCGCCACGATCCTACTACATCTCCTAACATCTCCGCCTTTCCTTCGCACCAATTCTTTCCTAAGTACCATTCAACCCATCTCTCGTAACTCGGGCCATGACAGTATCCCAATCTTCGGTCCAATGTCCTCTGAGGACATTTCCCAATGGTCCTGGTTTCCTAGGATATCGCTTAGGAAACTGCCCCACCGCTTACACACCATCAACAAACTTAGCGGGTTCCGAAGTCAATGAATCCTACCCTGTCTAACATATACGGTAATGTAACTGATTCATATACATATGACTATCCTTAACACCAGACACCTGATATTCTTCTTCACTGTCAACCTCCACCGGGGGAGGGGGATCCACATGCTGTCCGTCCAACCGATCATCCACCACTGGATCCAGAAGGGAAACGAATTGTACTCGGTGGATCCATATTGCCGCAGGCAACTCCCACTCATCATCATATGGAGATATCTGACGGACTACTAGAAAAGGCCCCAACCGTTTCCAGTCAAGTGTCCGTGAAGGCCTCATGGTTCAAATGTGTCGAGCATCCAACAACACCCAGGAGCCTAGTTGAATATTCTGAGCTGGAATTCGCCCGTGATTTGCTCCACCCTCCTGCACTGCTTGACTTCGCCTCATTTCTAATTGGAGATGTTCATGAACTTCTTGCATTATTGCCTGCTCCCGATTGGCATTGAGATGTCGTTGAACCTGTTCCTTTGTTTGTTTTCCTGCCAACGACATCTGAGGATCCACACCTTGAACCACATAAAATGGGGTGCACTTAGTCGTTTCGCACATCCCATTATTTGCAGTAAACCCGGCTAACGGAGGCCACTCCACCCAATCATCATGGTGATAGTTAATGAACACTCGGAGATGCTGTTCCAGGGTAGAATTCATTCGTTCTGTACCTCTGTCTGTTTGTGGAAGAAAAGCTGTCGACACTCTTTGATCAGTCCCCAGTCGACTCCATATCTGTTGCCACAAAGTTGAAACTAACTGTGGGCCTCGATCTGAAATGATTGTTAATGGGAGTACTTCGAGGTGTACCACTTCCCGCAAAAACAATTCTGCCAATTCCAGGGTATCTATAGTCGTATGGCATGGAATGAAATGTCGCATCTTGGAGAGTCTGTCTACTACTACGCAAATTGTTTCAAGCCCCTTGCATTCTGGCAACCCTACCACAAAATCCATTGAGATATCTTCCGATGGTTCCTCAGGAACCGGTAATGGTCAAAGGACTCCAAACTTTGAATGTTGGGAACTCGGTGATCTTTGGCAGCTATGACAGTTCCGTATATACTGGTCAACATTCTTACGCATCTTCTATCAGTAAGACTGACAATCCAGAAGGTTGAAAGTCTTCTCGGGTCCCATATGTCCTGCCACTGCTGTATCATGATGTTATTGTATTATCCATATATGCACTGTATTATCTTCCGGGACATACAACCCTCCTGTATAATACACTTGCCCGTCCTTTTCCATACATTCCGCGATTGAAATCACTCTCACACTGCTATTCGTCCGAATTGCTTCCAGTATTTTCCCTGGTAACGGGTCAGTTCCATATGCTTTTATTAGGAGGTCGGAAATAGAGGGTTGGCCCTGGGCAGGTGGGCTGTCCACCAACGAACTCAATTGTTCTGGTAGGTTCTGTGGCTTTCGAACCACCTGTTCTATATTCTTCAGTTGTTCATCCCCCCACTCAGGGAGGTCTCCCGGCCTCCTCGTCAAAGCATCTGCTCTCCCATTTGACTTGCCCGGTCTATAAAGTATCTGGTAGTCACACCTGGCTAAAAACTCCGACCATAGTGCCTGTTGTCGATTTAAAAGTTTCTTTGTTACATACCACTCGAGATTCTTATAATCAGTTAGCAGCCGAAGGAGATACGCAGCCCCTTCGCACTTTGGTCTCCACTCCTCAAGTGCCTTAATACTCGCCAGCAGCTCCTTATCGTATATGTCATAATCCCATTCAGCCGGTATATGTTTCTCTGAACAATATGCCACAGGATGTAACACTCCTCCATCATCATGCTGTGACAAAACTCCAGCAGACACATAATCAGAAGCATCTGTCTCAATAATAACAGCCCTCTCAAGATCAAAATCTCGAAGAACTGGTGCCATTGGGAAGGCCAATACGATTGTTTCGAATGCCAATTGTTGTTCTGCTTCCCACACAAATGGTTCATCCTTCTGGGTTAACCTTGGAAATGGTTCTGCTTTCTCGGAATACTAACAGATAAACTGTTGATAATAATTGCCCAACCCAAGAAATTGTTGTACTTCAAATAGGTTATTCAACCTACCGTTCTTTCTTCATTTCTCCCGGCTCCTATTTCTCACCATCTCAATCTCATTCTCATCCATCGATATCCCTTCTGTCGATATAATCAACCCCAGATATCTCAGGGTTTCCTTATGATATTCGCATTTCTCTGGTTTCAAATACAGACTGGCTTCCAAGAGAAGTTGCATAACCCATTTAACATGTTCCACATGCTCTTCTTGCAAATTACTATAGATTAATACATCATCCAAATAAGCTCAAGCAAAATCATCCAGCGCTTCCCTTATGGTATTATTAATATGTCCCGGGAAATTTGCAGGAGCATTTGTCGTTCCGAACTGCATAACTGTTGGTTAGCACAATCCATATCTTGTTCTAAAGGTTAACTTATGTTCATCCCCCTCTTTAACCCGTAACAAGTTATAAGCCCCACAGACATCAAGTTTTGTACATATCCTCGCCCCTTGAAGTAAATTCAGAGTCTCTCATATCACAGGGAGGGGAAACCGATTGTTAATAATTGTACTATTGATATCCCGATAATCAATGCCATATGGTAGCCCTCCATCGAATTTCTTCGCAAAGAGAACTGGTGCCGCAATAGGTGAAAATGACTGACGGATAAATCCTCTGGACATATTCTTATCCAGCCATTCTTCAACAATGACTAACTCAGCCCTTGACATTGAATAAAGGGGGCCCCACATTGGTGTCTCACTTTCCTTCAGGCGTACTGCATGATTGATGCCCGGTCGATGCGGTGGAAGGCGGTCGACTACACTCTTCTCGAACACATGTAGAAACTCATGATATTATTTGGGAACAATCTCCTCCATGGGTTGTTCCATAAGCTCCTTTGCCTCGATGGCTTTATTTATGTCATATAAAGACCCTTGGAATATTGTAAGCTTCCCTTTTTAACCATTCCAAAAAATGAAGATCTGTTAAGCATGACAATATTCCCTCAGAACGGTCGTTGCGAAAGCATCCGTGGTTCAAATATTCCGCCACGTGGAGTATACACCGGTTCGGGAGACTTCTCTGTAACTCCCTGCACCGTCACGGGCGCATTCTGACACTGTGTTGTACAGTATCGCGATTCAAAATTAACCATATTGGAGGCAAATTGTACTGCAACATTATGTAATCATAGCCAGGGAATCCCGAGGACAATTGGATAGTGTCCTAACTTCGTAACAACCATCAGTAACTGTTCCTCATTATCCTGAATCATCATTCCTACTTAGGCAACATGTGTAATATCCCCACATTCTATAGGTCATCCGTCTATAACCTCCACTTGCCGTTTCTCTTGTAACTCTGGGAGTGGTATTTGATAATGGCAAGCAACATCTTGATCCATAAATGCAATGCCTGTAGCTCTGCAATCGATCAGCGCATGTGTAGGTATCTCTTGGTTGTTCACAGTCCACATACAGGTTATAATAAATGTTTCCCTTCCATTGCTCCTTCCAATACATCCACCTTGCTCACTGATAAACGCGAAATTCCAAAACATTTTATAGCATCTGAAACAAAACTTGTCCTGTCAACTGAAAAGCCATCTTTCTTCAATTGACTTAATCTATTACCGATTCCTTGGGACCTGTCCCAGTCCCAACTTCTGTTACTTCTGCTCCAGCCGCCTTGAACGTCTGAGCCTTCTTCCTTGTCACACATTCCGCCACCCTGTGGTTAAACCCACCACAATATAAACATCTCCTATCCATGAATGTCTTTGCCCTCTCCTCTGCGGAAATCTCTCTTCTGCCCACACTAAGATCCATGGGTGCAGGTCCCGTATATCCAGCTACCGTCCCAGCAGGAGCTCCTGCAGGGTCTGTTGGAGGGGCCAGTGATCTGGAGGAAGAGACAAAGCCTGTCCCTCCACCCGTATTATGTGGTGCTGTCTCTGCTCTTAGTTGGAGGATTTGGTTGTCCCTTGTCTTGTAAACCGTCCAAAACCTGGGGAGTTCCTCAGGCATGTCACTATATGTGAAGGAATCCTTCAATTCTTCTGACAGGCCCATCCAAAGGGCATTCGGTGAAACGGCAGGGTTCCAATCGAGATCAGTGGTGATGACTTGAAACTCAACATGGTCCTGAGGAAACTCGCGGTTGTTTTGCTTTATCACCCGCATCTTGCGTTCCGTGGTGGCTACCCCGTCAGGGTCTTCAAACGCTGATTCCAGGAGTGGTATCAAAGCTGATACCTGTCCCTGCCCGAACACTCCGTCCCCCCAGACGTGTGGCGCAATCTGGCCTAAGGCTACTCCCGTGAGGCGGTTGAATGCATACCGCATCCTTGGCTGTTGGTCGGGAGAGCTGGCAGCCTTGTGCCGTATGCCCATCCGGAGTTAAGCGATCCAGTCTCTGAAATGAGTTTGATCCGACTGTGAAAAGTCCGGGGAGACTGGAAATTTCTGGCCTCTGTCCTCAGGAGGCTGGGGAGCTGCAGGTGCCGCCCTCACTGCCAATGTGAGCACGTTGGCTAACTGCACCATCACACAGCAGACTTCCTTTCCAGATCGGTGTGCGTCCCGGGTCATCATCGCCAATTCCTCTCGTATATCCTCGTCTGTCCCTGGTGCTGCAGGCCCCTTCCTGGCTTTGGCGAGGACATTCTCCAGACCCCGGAATCTGTTCTCCATCTTGGTCTGGTCGCGGGTTGGTGGTAGGAAATGTTGGGCCGTCAGGTCCCTGATCCCCTTCTGCAGCCTGATTATTTCTTCAGGGTGGTTGCATACCATCTGTATCAGCTCTGCTGGTTCCATGTATAACGCCACCGTCTGTAGCACTTCCTGTGCCTGCCCGAACCTCTCCTGCGTTTCCTTAAATACCATGGCGTTGACATTGGTGTTCAGGAGTTCTCCTGTAAGTTGTGAGTTGTACACTGACACCAGCGCCACTCGGTCATGTTGATTTGATCCGGACATCGCAACGAAGTTGGCACATCTACCAATGCCAAATATATGCGTCCATGTTGGAGGGAGTTGGGGTCGGAGGTTCAATACCATTCATAGGGACCAGCGCAGATTTTGCCGTTGCTGCTCCTGCTGCTGCGTGTCCATTCGTCGAGTGTGCTCCTAAACAGTTAGGTCCTTCACACTCACAGGGTTGTTCAGGATCACAATCAAACCAAGCATGGGCCCCCCAATACTTAGTCCAACTATTCCCAAACACTGGGTTGTCAAGTTCCAAGCCTCCTCCGTATGCAGTGGTCTCTGCCCCATAAACACTCCAGGGGGAGGGATCATTAAACTGTCCCCAAAATTCTGTTGTCAGAGGTTCTTCCTCTAAACTTTCCACGAGTAGTGCTCTACTGCTATCGAAGGCATTCAAAGGTTCGGCTGCTGAAAGCAAACAAGGGGTTCCAGCAAGATCAAACTAACTCGTTTGAGAAGTACAGTTACTGTTGGGCTTTTGCATCCGAATACGGGGATCGATGTGCATACTTCTCGATATGTATTCGGGTAAGATGTGGCAACTCGTCGACGCAATCGTCACAAACGAGAATTCACCAATGCTTGGGTTCGAGATATACCCAACAAGTACCAGAGCAGGGTTCGTTGCGATACCTACAATTGTTCGAAGGGTGCAGGCACATCCAATCGCATAAGATCGCAGCTACACAGATATCAAATTGAGATATAACTATTGGTAACCTCACAGTAGTACCAAACAAGATCACAACAAGGAGTCAAACAATGGTGACAGTACATTCAATATCAGGTGCGTGTCAAAGGCCTCGTTCTAGTGTAATGGGCTAGATCTAACTCAGCTGATATTTGTAATACTAATGTGATATTGTAACCAGGACAAAGTGCTCGAAGTTCGAATCGAGCGAATCAAGACCAGACAAAAATCAGAGCTGGTTCCATGTCGTACTTGCTTTGCTATACAAGAGAATGAGTACAGAGAGAAGAAAAGAATATCCTCCATCACCAATCAACCTCTCTTTATATACACTTCGTCTGGCACCCTTGAATCATTCCTCATGCTCTGATGTAACATCTGAATATCTTCCCATGATCTTACACACCACCAACACAACTCCTTATCAATATCACCATGCCAGATCACCCCACGTTGCAACACCTCAGACCACTTCCTTATTATAACGCAATATACCACCACCATCCTACCACATCTCCTAACATTTCCACCTTTCGGTGACACCAATTTCTTCCTAAGTACCATTCAACCCATCACTCATAACTCAGGCCGTAACAGATAATACTATTTAGAAGAAATTAGATATCATGATAATGTCCATCAAGGTCAAAACCATTCAGAATAGCAATCAAAATCATCTATGATACTCAGACTACATGATAGCTAGTGTATGTGCCATCGAAGCTGAGGATCTATTACAGCCACAAAAGATAGAAATAGATTTCACCTGCTATGGAGTGGAATCTAACTACGAGGTTTATCCACAGCATGGTTCACTACCCTGTGTTCATTATCAAGAAAAAGGATTCATCATCACATTCTGTTCTGATGAACCCACCAATCAGAAGTAAGGTATTATCTATTCTGAAGAATGTGGATAATGAAACTATAGTGTACAAGGAGAACATAGGGAAGAGATATGTTGTTACCAATTACAAAGGAGATTTTCATTGATGGAGAAGTACCTCCAGAAAGTGGCCAGGAAAGTACAGCAGAGAGGTGGACTGGACTTTACAGCAGCTTCAAAGTCTTTTCAACTATATCATATTGGTAATTCTCATTAGTTTCTAAGGGACAGCAGTCTAGCAACTGTTTGTTACGTGAGAGTATTTGAACAACTGGCTGAAGTTGATCTGAAATACTCCAGTAGATCTGCAGATATAGAAGATGATTAATAAGATAATGGAGACAACATCAAGAAAATGAGTCATAAGAAGAAGGAGGGAGAAGAGGAGCCAGATAAGTGTAGTTTAGAAGCTGAGGAAACTAGAATGGAGAAGAGAAGATAGAAATATTTAGACAAGTAAGAGAGAGAAAAAAGGTTGGCACTTGTGTAAACACAGAAAGAATAGACCGATATGGATGAGAGAAGAAAGAGAATTGACAACATAATCAGGGGAGACAATTGGCAGGAATGCATTGAGAACAAGATTTCAGATGTTTCAATAAGTAGTAGTAATTATAAAAAGCAAACTATCAGGAATGTGGTGGCATTCAGCAAACAGCCAGCCTGTGCAGACAAATAGAAAACTTGCCTCCGAAGACTCAATGGGTTGCAAATGTGCCATGTAACATACTTCCAGCCCAGTATAATGCAAACTATGATGTCTTGCAAAACAGCCAACTGAATTATACTATTCTGACTTATCAGGAGGAAATTGACCTTTCCACTACTACCAACTGCTAAAACAGTTTCATTTCACAATAAGAAGCATGTTGCAGTGCAAATACCAGCCACTCCAATGAAAGTTAGAATCACTGACATATCCACAATTTGCAGCCTGAAAGATTATATTGCATCTAAACAATTCCGGTACATTAATGTCTTGCCTTGCATTCTCCACCAGATCTGCCAGTAAAAGCTTTCTGTAGTAATTGATAATAGGGCTAACTGGTGATTGATGAGAAGGGAGATGGCCAGAGAGTTTAACTTGAGGTCGAAACATGCCAACTATACAATAAATACTGCTGAATGTGATTGGTCTCAATTAATACAGTTAGTAGATTCTGTATCTGTCATTGTTAATCATTTCAAAATTTGCAATGCTATCTTACTAATAGAATTTAAATGTGCATTGGTTATCCTTGACTACTCTTGGGAGAAGTATTGTGAAGTGTATAAGGGTAATATTGATGATAGCAGTTGTGAAATAACCAACTTCTCTATCTGTGGAACAGAGCAGATAATTATTATTGGCAACTGGCCAGGGAATTAAACAGATACATACTTCAGTAGATTGAGAAACTGATACTTCTAGTCATGATTGGGGTGACTAGGAAGCATACGGCCCAGCATACTAAAGACTGAGGGTTGAAGATTTATTAGTGGAAAGAACAGTGTTCAAATGGTGAAAAAGAGAAGGAGAGGTCAATTGATAGAGAGGGGCATTTGCATGGGAGGTGAAAGGTTGATACAGAACAAAAGAAAAGGGGTCATGCAAGAAGGTAGGAAAACCGACAGTGAGAGAATATGGGCTCTCTGATAAGTAAGCCACCTGATGGGAAGAGGCATAGATGGGGAACACCAATGGAGAGAGGAAGAAACAGCAGTATGCCGAAAGTTGAGTAGAAGTATGATAGCATTGAAGTGATAACTGGAACCGGAGACTCTGGGAAAGAAAAAGAGGATAAATAGAAGTGAATTCATGACTTTTGCATAGACTTTGAGAAATATCATAGTATTGGAAATGATTCAAATACAACATTTTTCCTTATACTTTGAGTTGGTGAAATGCGACCCTAATCACAGCTGTAAAGCAGAGTGGGTGAGTACTGATGACATTTATATTGCCAAGAAAGTGAAGCCTGTTACCTTGTCAGATAAAAGTTCCCAAGATGTCAGTTATGACTGCAGAGAAAGAGCTGTTACTCAGACCTTTCCAATTACACATTCATGGCAATAATTGTGTATTTCCAAGTTCTGTTACAGAACAACATTTGAATGGTAATCACTGCAGAGTGTATATCAGTTGCAAATGGGGAACATATTGTAGACAAAGAAGAAGGAAGCCCTACTGAGTGGAGTAGCGCATAGAGAATATGCCCTATCATAAATATCTGATGACCTGGAAATGTTTATGACATAGGAACAACCACCTCTATGGATCAAGCTTGAGCCAAGTTGCATGAGATAGAAGCATTGTGTATCCCAGATACTGAAGCCAGTGTTTTATATGGAAATTGAAATGATTCAGAAGAGGGTGTGGAAAGGGTCTGTTAAAGAAGACTTAGATTGCAAACAGAAATGCTTCTTAACAAGTACTGAGGAGGTATGGAATATAACCCGTTATTATCGCTTGAGTGGGAATAAATGCGTGCAAAATGGAAATGATAAAATTATAGTCCCATATCAAAGAGAGTTCAAGAGGCTTCAATAGGATGCTGATATCTTCCCTAACTGACCTTTAATATGTTTAAGTCCAAGATGTGAGTTACAAGAATTGCCAGGACGACAAGGGATTCTATAGGTTTCAATATATGTACGAGTCGACCAGACTGGTACAGAGAGCGACGATTGCTATATTATCATTTGTTGGAGCATATTACAACATATTAATGGCCAAGCTTTGATGAACAGTGTAAATACTCCTTAAAGATGTTGGGGTACAGAGTTAAAAGAGTATACTTTGGGAAGAAGTGATAGATGGACAGCTTGGAGTTTGGAGGTTTCATTTGAAACATATTCTGACACACATTACTGTAGTTGCTATTTTGGAAGCGCTGAAGTAACAATTTCTGAAGAGGTATTTGACTGGTACTGGAACCAAATAAAAATTGTGAGGTGTGCATTCAGCAAGACAGAAATGTGGCTGCAAGTATAAAATCTTGATAAGGTATGGCACCGGGGCCAATGCAGAAAAGATCAGAAGTACAGGGCACTTTTGGATTGATTACAGATTGCATGCAATATGGATCACCAAGAGTTAAACTATGATGAATCTATGTTAGAGATCTGGCAGATGGATATGATGTTTCATTGGCAGAATAAAGAACAGCAACCAATGGTAATCATCAAAGAAGCCTCTGTCAGGCTCCTGTAATGAAGATGTTAGATGTTACAACAAGTTGCAATGTATAATGGAAGTCAATACCTGGTTAGTCGGGTGTGAGGCAATCTTACAGCAGGAAGATGAAAATTTGGACAAGTATAAACATTAGTTTGAAATTGGGCATTGGAATACAACTGAGAACAGAAGTGATATGGAAAAAATGTGAAAGCTATATCATGAGAGAAGCATTCCAGAAGTTTTGCAAATATCTGCCTCTGGTCAAGTTTTTTGTAACACAGATCCTAATACACATTGATATTAACTGTACATACCCACCAATAACCATCTGGCTGCAACTAGGTCATCAGCAGGAGAGTGTGGATGTAACTGTTTGACTTTAATGTACAATACACTTCTGTGAAAACATTGTTTATTGTGTTTCACAAGCAAAATGGCTGTGATGTGCGGAGAAGTCCATATATGAAGATCAAGATACTTTGGAGAAAACAATAACAGCAGATTTACAGGAAATACATATGAAACAAGCAATGGAAAAATAGATAAAGAAGAACATACAAGACAGTCAGACAATGGAAAGAGTATATTAGCCATTTCTGGGTCTTAGACTAGTAGAGAAATATAAAGAAAGGTAGAAGGAGATAAGCCAATTTATGGGGCACAAGAAGCAGCTGGAAAAGAAAACTCACAAGGAACTGCCCCAATGTTAGAAAGCAGTAATGGAAAACCTCATTTCAGAGGTGCTACTCTACTGCAGAAGGAAACCATGGAACTGCTGGCAACAGGATTATTGAGATCAGAGCACACAAGGACAGCAATGGAAGGTGCACACACATTGAATAGGTATCATAAATGGGAAGGACCAATCTAAATGATTGATATATGGTACAATTAGCCTGTGATGTAGATCAAGGTCAAACTGTCGAAGAAAACATGTAACCCATGCTGATTGCTAGCTCTGCTACAGTCTAATGAACTGCTGGGAAGTTTAATTTTAAGTTATACATGATAGTAAATGAGAATGGATTTCAGTAATAACCAAAATGGGGGAAGAGTACTAGCTACCTGTACTGGTAAGAGACTATCTCCACTAGTGGATAGAGAGATGACTACTAAAACCACATGCAACAGCAATGGTGGCACATAACAATTAAACAGAAGTAAGGTGTTGCTTCCGATCCACAGGAACAGAGTTAGTGGACAGATTGTCTGCACAATGTTAAACAGTTTGAAAGTCAATTGCAAACCTCCTAGACACTCTGGTCAACCTCACAGGTGCTGCTAAGTAATCACAGATGCTCTCAACCACTCTCAAAGTAATGTAAAGTGCTTACAGATGTTGAAAGAGCATATTTTGATCCCTCTGAAACCACCTCCAGTTATGGTGGTGTATTCAAAATGTGACAAAATTTGACTCATAGGATGGTCAAATTTTCAAGCTGCTGAGGGTGCTTGCATAGATCTGCAGGAGACGTTGAGAACAGCAGAAGGATCTGTGTGTATCTGCAGAGAAGCTCAAACTTGATGCGGTATTCTTACTGCAAGGGTTCCTATGATCCCAGCTTTCAAATAAAAATCCATTTTGTATATCATATTCCTCTTTACCAGCCATTTGTGTTTAACAATTACCAGATGATCTGGTAGATCATAATATGGCATGAATGATCCAACTGATTCAATAAACAAACTGAGAATCGATCCGAGTACTAATGGTTCATGAGTTGCAAGGCAGATGGATCTAGAGGTGGCAATTGGGAGTACTTAGAGATGCACTTGGAGACTGTACTGGGGTAAACTCAGAGGCTGTGATAGAGTGAACTTGAAGATACACTTTGAGGTGATGATGGAGTGAGTTTGGAGCTGTACTTGGAGGTGATGATTGAGTGTGATTGGAGATATACTTGGAGGTTGAGATCATGTCAACTTAGAGATGCACATTGAGGCTGGAATGCAGTAGACTCAAAGGTGCAGTAGGAGACCATTATTGAGGTTACATTGTGATATGCTTTATGATCATTAATGAGTAAGTTAGAAAGTTCAGTTGAAGGCATTAATCCAGTAAATATAGAGATTCACTTTGGGGCTGTGATCAAGTCAGTTGGGCAATTGATTAGAAGGCTGTCATAGTGCAAACTTAGAGATGTTCTTGCAGGAAGCCATGGATGGATGTTTGAGGTGTATGTGACAGTGGTTGGTCTGGAGGCTGTTGATCAAAAGTGAGATGTGACTAGAGCAGAGACCATATTTATTGGTTAACCCATAGTGATAGGATTGTAGAGCACAGAGTACAATATTGTGTACAAAGAGATGAAAGATGAAAGATGATAGTAAAGTGACTAGTTGGGAGTGGGGGAATGTTAATCTTGGGTTGTTGCTGGTGTCAGTATTAACTCATGATTATGGCATGGGAACATTGTGAGAAATAACTTAAAGTCATGTTGTAAGATAATGGTAGAGTTTTGGATAAAAATGATAGAATTGGGTGATGGAATGGAACATCATCATGTGAAACTGAAACTTAAAAGAATTTAACATGCAAGTCAATTTATCATACCTGATATGGCAGTCACTACACCTGATCTGGATGGTAAGATCTCAAGTACAATTCAGTCCAAGTTCAATCTGGCAGATTGTACCCCTAATTTCCCACATCCATTTATATACTCCTATAATGTTCCAATTATTGTCCACTTTCTCTCTTTTTCATGTCCACAACTCTATAATCATGGAAGAATTAAATGTTAAGTTATTCCACTCATTCTCTGCATGGCTTGAATCTGAGTTCACACTGCATGAAGTATTTATCAAAGATAAGGACTATCTTCAAGTCATTGTCCATTCCTTTTCATGATTATGTGTTACACTCTTTGTTTAGCTATCATTCAGCTGGCCAAACTACAGATTGTCTACTTTCAGCCACCTCTCAATCTGCTCAAACCAAAGTTAGCTGTTGTAATATTCCCATAATTGTGGGTTAACTAATGAATCCAATAACAGCTCCCATCATATTGCTTCCCTGATTGACCTTCTGTAGATTAACCATACAACATTTCCCAGGATTCATGCCCTTAAATATATAACTAAGTTTACTCAATCATGGCCTCCAAGTGCAACTCTAATCTTGCATCCACATACCCACAAATTGGATCTCAATATTCACTCAATCATCATCTCCAAGTGTATTGCCAAAATCACTAGAATATCATCTCCAGTTCAATATGAATCATGTTCCCAAAGGGCATCTCAAAGTTCACATTATCATGCCCTCCAATTCCATCTCAACGTTAACTGAATAATGCCATCCAGGTGCATCTCAACATTTACTTGCATGCCATTTCCTTCCATACATCCAATTGTTCTTAAACATTACCGGGAGCCAGTCCAGATCAAGACTACATAAGGATAGATTGCTATATAGAAATATAGATATAACTATAGATAAATGAGAATACGAACAGAATACATGATATTTGAAATTGTTTAATGGCAAGTAGTAACTACGATCTGCAGGTGTACCAATAGTATTCCCAAAGATTGTATTCTTTTTCACAGACTTCTCTACCAAGATTGTAGGTGCTCTCAGACTTGTTGCCCAGATTCCCTTCTGCTTTCCTTGTGGAAACCTCACCTCCTATGTCATTCCAGGTTTGCAGACAGCACCCCCAGGGGTACCTGAAGCCCACAACAACAGTGGAATCAACTTCATGATTTGTAATCAGCACTCTCAGGTGATGTTGAAGCTCAGAGTATTATTCCACTGAATGTTGTGATTTGACCTCCCTGTGATTGCAGTCCGATAACTCCCAGACACTCCTACACACTCCCAGAGACTCCTAGTGAGTAAAATATATTTTGCTGGTTCAGGGCATATAACAAGAAACGCATTGACCTCCAACTAAAATATTATAATATTGTGAAGATCACTGTTTCCCCATGCCATATTGCTGCAACTGGAGTGATTGAAGAAAGGTACTAACTAATTTCAGGTATCAAAATCACACTCACAGCATACTCTGACAAACTAAACGAGATGTGTATAGAATACCAACAACACTTACCTTGGGCCAACCGAATCAGCAGCAGATATAGAGTCGGGTAGCCACCTATCCCTTGTATGGTAACCAGTTCCCAGTCCGTGTGGTCCACCCATGCAACCCCCACAACAACACCCCAACCTAGATTGCCAGAGGCTCTGCTTTTAACAAAGTCTTCTCTTGTAGCAAATAAAACTTTCTATTCAAACAAATTGTAAATTGCATCAAGTGTGGCTTTGTAAATCCTGCAGGCCCTCCAAATCTGCCCCCTCCAGCTACCACCCTATCCCATTTCTCTGCATTACCACCCACCCCACTCTTTCTCAGCTGATGGAACTCAACAAAACAATTCCTTTCATCATTGCAACACAGTGGCCGGTCACATTGGGTTCATGCCCAGTGGGTTTTTGGTGGAGATATGGTATTATTTGTAGGACTGTTTCTCTGGTTGCAGTGGCAAAGCCAACACCCCATTCGCATTCCCTCCTCATGTTGGACTGGAAGGCATCCACTGTCACAGCTTCAGTCTAGGGGTAAAGAAGTATCCTCCTTGAAGGTTGACCAGGTGGATTTGGCCCTAGAGGACTGTACAATCTCGAAGGGGGAGATTTGTCCAGACCCAGTCAGGATCAACCCCCGGGAACATGGCAGGGGAAATTCCCTATGTGTGATGGAGTTATAACTCTGCGGCATATCATTTTAGAAAGAATAGGCATTTGTGACCATGGTATCATACGCCGAGAAGAGCATAGGCCACCATGTACGAAAGGAGGTAAGCTGAGTATCACAGTAGGTATGCATTCGATCTGCTAAATCTACACTTCCCAAGTTGTGATTGCAGTCATCAATGCTGAGAGGAAGCGTCATCTGTTTGTGCTGAAAATTACCAAAAGCTTCCCAGGCATTCTTTCTATTGGTGCTCGTCATCCCTCACCGCTTCATTAGCCTCTCCTGCTGACCATCTATGTCATATACAGTACTGACAATTGTAACTGGTGCATTATCAAGCCACAAATGTGCACCAAATAGCTGGCCGAAAAGGCTGTCCTTAACAGCAAATACTTTCAAGGCATGGTACTCATATTGCCCAACATCTTGTTTTGGGATTTTCAGTTCTGGTGGAAATTCACATGAGGAATGATATGCTGTTCCACAGGCTCCCATATGCAAATCATGATACAATCTTCACAACACTGGAATTGTGGTATAAATGTCATCCAGATAGACTATCCAGTACATAGTACTGGGCAGCATTTGTAAGAGATGATATACAACTTCTCCTGTTGCAGCCAAGTCATTGGTTGATGGAACGGGATTAGGACTAGCCTGGTTTGAGGTTGGATGGATATCACAAATGTAACAATGATCAGCAAGGCAGTACAACGTAAATCCTTGTGTGATGGGATTGCTTGGCATCTTGTCTGTGTCAGGGGACCACCTGGTAGCTCGCATCATTCATTCATCCAAGGAACTATGTATTTAAGGCATTCAATATTGCTGCAAACTTGTTTAGAGTTGCTCTAAAATAACATCAATTCTACTGTGCCATAGTCGCCTTCCAGTTGATGCTATTTTTGTGAGATCGGGGGAGGATACATGTAAGCACCTTCTAATCTGCCCAAATTGTGTTTAGCCCATATACTTGCAGATAGGGTGGGTACGATTCAGCCCATCATACTTTCAGTTGTCCTTTACTTCAAGGACACTATACCCCTTCTGTACAATACAATTCCTAACCAAACCCCTAGATCCTGCGCAGAGACCTCCTTCCACTTCCTACCACCCTCCAGCTGTCATTCCCTGGCTTTAGCTGCACCATATGCATTGTGGTTGGCTGGCATATCCTCCAACAGCAAGTGTGTCAAAAATATGTTTAACATTGCAAAGAGTTCTACTATATGCTGATGACAGCTGTTGGGTGGCAGGTTACTGTAAGCAGTGTGCAGCTAAAATCTTGGAATGATAGGGTGGAAGAGGGGAGTGTCCTGAAAGACCTGAGGTGTCGGGAACTGGATTTGGGGATCCATTGGGGAGGGCGAGTGATTATTGGTGATTTGCCATTGTCCAGAGTTTCCATTGTCCTTAGATATTGTTGATAACGGAAGTTCACCAGCAGTGGCTTCTCCATGCTCTTCAGGAGGTACAAGCTGGTAGGAGGTGTTGGGGTCCCACTGTGGCAGAACTCTGGGGGTTATTGCACGTTTTTTGAAGTACAAATTAGAGGATTACACCCTACAAAAGCAGCTCTATTTATTACTCCAGTGTTTCAGCTTCCCTAGAACTTGCCAAATTACACCTATAATATAATTAAATAGCTTTGCAAAGTCTCAGGTCATCATTCTATATTTTAGTTGCATCAATATGGTTCTAGCATAGGGGGAACCTGTTGCCATGGCCCAAACGGTCTGGTAATCAAAAGTTATAATCCAAGGGATTCAGCCTATGTTTACTTCGTTGGTTGTACTCCTGATTGCGCTGGAGAACCTTAAATGAAATTGCTCCAACAGGATCCAACATATAGACAATATAGTATCATTGCTGGTAGCTGGCTTATAGTTAGTGGAATAATGGCAAGTTGATATTGATGTTGCAATATAATACCTAGCAATGTTAAGAGCTACCAACAAACAATCCTATCACTAACTAGCCAACCACATAGCTAAAGACCAACAAAATGGTACTTTGGCCCATGTACACAAAATCAAGCAGGAGATATATCACTGTACCAAGCTGGATAGGAGGTGGTGAGGCCCTTATCACAATATCGAAATAGCTGTCAGCTTGGGAACTAGTTAACTGGCAATTGTAGTCAGAACAGTGCTTATTCGGGTAATAGATAGTAGTCAACTGCAGTAGTTGACTGGCAGTCCAGATATACATAACAGGTGAAACATCAGTCGCTCTAGTATGACATATAAGGAGTAATTGAAGAAATATGAGGATTTCACAGGTACGCAGTATCAGGAAACTTACTTATAGGAAATGATTGGAGTTGAAAATTCAGTGGAATGTCAGGAAAAACAGATTGTTGATATTGGTGGAGAATATTGCCTGGGGAAGACCATTGGGCGATAAATAAAACACTACATATCATGTGATTACAGACTATCTGTCAAAACAATGACGGAAAGGAAGATGGGAGAAGGTGATAAGATCCATCGAATGGACTGAAAAGAAAAGAAATGGAACAACAAGGGAGAGATATAAGATGACTTTACCAAACCCATAGAATTGAGTAGATATACAACATGGAGAGGAAAGAAATGTACTTAATGGCTGAGTTGTATTCACATTACACCTAAATTCCTACCTGTCTCTTGTATTACTCCATTAACGTCAAGATGAGAAAGGCAATGACAATCACAAGAACAGGTAGAAAATATGCCAACAAAAGCAGGAATAACAAGTATAGTACGCCCAACTGGTAAGCACAAGTAGAGAAATAGAAGGACAAGAAGTGATGAAGTTGTAACAAGATACTAGAAGGGTACAATACAGATACAGATTGAATTGGTACAAGATACCGTCGAGTGATATAAGAGCTTCCCTTTGCCACATTTCTAATGCAAGGCAGATACCATTCTGTATTATTGTACCTTTATGGTATACCAACAACAGTGTTCAATATGTGAATCTCAGTGTCAACTGGCCATGAATGACCATTAAGATGATGTTTATGTCATATAATGACATTGCAGCAGCACTTACTAAGGCCATCAATTATGAAATGTATTTAACTACTCGTACAGCTGCAATGAATCTCAACTCAACTACAGCCACATCCACTTTAGCCATGTCCCTCCAGCTACTATTACTACTAGAACCATGGCTACCCTGAGTGCCAGTATTATATATACTTCAATGTCAGATATCTCTGCTACTGCTAGCAGTTCTTGTTAAGTATCCCTTTGATCAGAAACATTAGATATTCTCAGCAAGGTCTCCTTTGGAAGTAACAATATAATTCTGACCTGATCCCACAGAGATTGCTACTTGTGTGGTTCACTCCGAACAGCAATCAGACATCGTGATATCAATCAATGTGCTCTTTTCTATCACTTCCGCTCCTTCTGTAGTAAAGTTGCATTGCAAGTGAACAAGAAACAATGGATCCTACTGTGGAAGATGTTGAAATGGAATGATTACAATGACTGCCTAAAGGCTCGTGATAGCTCTGGCAAAGTAAGCAAGAGAAACAACCAGCACTAGAAAGTTGACAGCAGAAAAATACCAGCAATATAAAAGCTGGAACACTTCTGGCAGCGCTATCCCAATTTGGCCGAATTTCATCAACATTCTAACTCAAGTGAAAAGTGGCTATGAATACCAGCATTTGCCAACCAAATATCCAGAAAATCAGGCTTGGCAAAGAGATGCCACAGCTGCATATATGTTAACTGCCTCATCAAGTTAAGTGGGAGGTCAAATTCCAACAAGTGGTATACCTTCACAAACTTAACAAGATTAAATGTTGTTTCAACATAGACACCACTACTGGATGAAAGAATTGGTTACAAACTGATTCACTTGGAATGGTACTGGAGGTTAATGATGACACATAGTTCATACCCTGGCAGGGATGGCTGCAATCACTCCAATTAACTTTGCACCATCTGACTATCAGTTCCACCATTTGATCACAGGATACAGTCACCAGATTGATCACCCATACGGAGTCAATTGATTTTATGACCAACTCTGCCAACCCAGAAATCAGACAGATATAAGATCAAACAAAAACATAGGAGTAAAATGGGAGAGCAGTTGATGGATCTTGCGGAGGATGAAGGTGATAATAGTATCAGTACTGCCATCACTAATAATACCACTGCCAAATAGACCACAATTAGTACTGTATACAATGTTCTGTCTTTCCCTGGCAAAGTGACTGTTACCACCACTGACATACATGTCAGCTGAATTTCCACCCAGTTGGTACTTGATACATCAGCAGACTGACTTACCAACTCTGAACAGGTGGGTACCCAGACGACGAAATGGCCAGCCACTGGAAGTAAAGAAAGTATTATTAGTGCCTCATTCAGTAAGAATAAAGAAGATTGTAGAAGCTACTCTCTAGATTCCCTCAGTCTCAACTCAGATAGTAAGAAACAATTAGAGGATAAACCAACAATATTGACATACTATGAGATAATGATGGCAAATAAAGCTGTACCCATCAGCAAATAAACAGTGAATGAATATTCTAATTTATGCACATAGCATCAGGTACAAATTGCAGCAGCTGTAAACACATTATGTAAGAAGGTAGCTTGATTTAATACCTGCCTGGGCAATATCTAGTGCTTCCCAAGAGGCGACAAGAACCAAAGAAACGTACAGAGCAATGCTGGCAAAGGTAGGTGTGCCAAAAGTGGAAGCCCAGATATGATTATCCTTCGGTTTGTGCTTTATACTGTGGGTTTCTATTATATCAATCGGCTGTCAGGTGGAGATGTGTGGTTCACCTGATGGAGCAGGAAGAATTCATGGTGGGATGATCTGTTTCTCACCACCTCCACTAAGATTGTATGCAAGGAGGGGGAGTATATCAATACAGAGATAAAGAGATAATGGATGTAGACTGGGCTATTGGTTGTATACACATATTGGATATCCCAGGGTAAATCAGAAGCAATTTAACATACAGTGCAATTCATTCTTAATTTTTCCATGCTTTATATCCCACACACTTAAGTCAAGTTCTGGTAGATTGATGTAAGCTGTACAATTCCCCATTGCACAGTATCCTGATGAATAATCTCACACTCTGTCTGTACTCCACATACTATAATTAAATCTTTCTAACTCATTACAATTGAATTGTGTAAGACTCCTGACAGTGCATTGACAATTGACTCTCCATCTTCTAACTCAGCCAGTTTATGAGCCAGTTACAAGTTTATTACATAATGGCATATATACCAGGGTTTGGCAAAGTAAGAGAATGGATTATACTTGTAGGGATACAGTTGCAAATGGGGTCAGAGTAATGGCAAATGCATGTGTAGGTGGGAAAATTGTCAGTGATGATCATGAACCTCATGAGCAGTCAATTTAATGCAGCAGGTTACCCAGCCACATTATGTGCTGGCGTAACAACCCTAACCTCTATTACAAGACCTTGCCATGATATCATCGTCTCATTTGGCACAGACCTCCTGGACTGTATATCCGCATAGAAAGAGAAGGTAAACAAACAAGAACTAAATCCCACAATTGTGCTGTGGATACAGTGTATGGGAAAACTCCACCTCCACTTGACCATAATATGACAGTGGTAAAACCTATGCTGAAGCCATTTATACAAGACCGCATCCAGACAAAGAAAGAAAGAAAACCATATTGAACTCTTTCCTTGACAATTGTAGCTTCCCAAGATGTATCCAAACAACCGTGTTCACCAAATCCTCACCATTCCATATGTTTTCCACGCAATCCTAACTCTGATTCATGTATCAGTATGCAGCCCAGTGACCGAGAACATGTATCGATCGAGAGCTCTGTTTGTAGTCCAGCATGCAATCAGGTTCGCACCATTGTAAGTTGTCATTGGTAATTGGCAGAGGTGCATTCCATTGCTGGCCTGAAACAGGTGGTATATACAGGTTGAGTGGTAACAGGTGGAAAACATTGTTCTTCCACTTTGACTTATGCATGTCTAATTTATAAGTGTTCCAATCAATGAGTGTAACCACAGTGTATGGCCCCATGTGTTTGGTATTAAGCTTTCTAGAAGGACTGGTTTCTTGGAATTGGTCAATCAAGAGGCACAGTTTGTTTCCATGATTGTATGTGATTTGTTGGTTTGCTGGCATACTTCTTTTGCCACTGCTGGGCTTCCAGTAAGTTCCCACAGACAGGCCAATGAGTTTGTGCCAATCCCTCAAGTGTACTATCTGCTTGAGTCTTCCATCTTAGCGATGACACATTCTGTACTTTGAACTGACTCCCAGGGCTACGATGTTACATGGCTCTGAATGGAGTAATCTGAGTCATAAGATTCACTGAGTTGTTATACACATATTTTGACTGAGGAAGCAGTTCGCCCCAGTTAGCTTGATCATAGCGGTACAAGGCTCGGCGGTACTGATCCATACTCTGGTCCTGCCACTCAAACTGGTATTTCGTCTGCATAAGGAAGGCGGCTGAGAGTTGGGGGTTAATGTTGATTTAAGAGCTGCCTCGAATCCAGAATCGGCTGGCGATATGCATGCCACAGTTGGTGATAATAGGGTTTGGCACGGCTTGCTTGCAGATCATGTTCGCTAAATACATACATGCCAAATCTCGTTAGTTGATATCCTTCTGGCAAGGGGTTTACATTGACATCTTGCTTAATTGATTGACTATTACCGGAATTCTGGTGTATTCTGACTTGGTTGATGCCGGTTGGTCAGTGACCAAGTCCATAGTTATGCCATCCCAGGGGTTGAACAGTGCTGGCAGTGGCACAATTACTTCATATCATTTGGGGTGTGGTGTATTGATTTGAGGACACTGTTTGCGATCAGTGACATACTTACATACCGTGGTATCTAGTCCTCACCAATCGAAGTACCAGAATAAAAGTTTGGCATACATAAGCCCCCCAATGTAACCGGAGTCAGAGTGATCATGGAAGACACTGATCACTGGGTTACTGAGTGCTTCAAGCACATATATTCTCATTCCGATGGGGAGGGCTCCCATGTCAACTTTCCACTTCGTATCCACATTCTTATCTGGATTTTTGTCTTGTCACCTGGTTCCTGACAGGCCAAGGTAATTGATCTTATTCCTCGTGTCAGTTGCTAGCGGATTGGTATCCTAGGCTGTCTGAGTTGCTGGTAGTAGTGCGTTGAATGACTCGATACATCAGCAAAATGTAAATCGGTCCGGAAGGTGCATGGAATCCTCTCAGACACTCCCGTTGACCTCAGCAGTGTTTCTAAGTACTTCCAGATGCTTCCAGGCTCTCCTGGAGCTAAGCAGAGTGCTCTCAGACTCTGAAAGAGCGTTCTCTGGTGCTCCTGAAAGCACCTGCAGTTATGGAGGTGCATTCAGGATGCTGCAAGATTTGACTATTAGAATAGTCAAATTCTGGGGAAGCTGAGACCTCTGCGCAGATCTGCAGGAGGAATGCGAGGGTAGCTAAGACCTCCTCACAGCTCTACGGGAGACTTGGTGCCGTATTCTCGCCGCAGTGGTTCTCAGAGTTCCATAACCCCAAGGCATTTCATCTATCATATTCGTCTTTGTTATAGTCACAAGATTCGCTACATCTTAATATGTCATGGAATAACTAAGTCCCTCTATATATATACATATGGTCAATCTGGCTGCAGACAGTACTCGAGCGTAATCGGAGGAGCAACTGGAGACATCGATTGAGAGAACTTAGAGATGCACATGAAAAACATCGTGGCGGGAAAATTCGTTCCTCACCACTGCCGCCATTCAGTTAGGCAGGGGGAAGCTGGCGGGGGGCGTATGGATACAGGTAAACGGGGATGGACTGAGTGATGGGGAGTAGAATGAACAACGAAGAGTGGACTGAGTGCAGGGGAGTAGACCAAGTGACGAGGAGTATATATTTAAGAGACCCCAGGGTAGATAGAGATCATCTCAATATGTAAAAGACACACTATATAATTCCCAGCTCTTCGTCCCACACACGCTTGCCGAGCTTTCATAGATCCACGCAATTTGTGTGGTTTGTCATGCACTTTTGCTGAGCCTTCATTGATCCCCACAATTGGTGTGGTTTCTCATGGCCGGGTACGCCTTCATATCCTCTCACCCTCTTCCCATGCTCCTCGAGGCAGAAACGCTGTTGCTCACACAGTCCCTTCCGTTGCCATGAGATCTCTGCCATTTCACCACCCCATCATCTTGCGGACTTAGAGATATAGTTGGAGGCCGTAATTGGGCGAGTTTAGAAATGCACTTAGAAGCCAAGAGCCAGTGAACTCAGAGTATGCACTTGGAGGCCGCAATCGAGTGAGTTTGGAGAAGAACTCGGTGGCTGAGAGCCAGTGAACTCCGAGATGCACTTGGAGGCCATAATGAAGCTAGTTTGGAGATTCACTTGGAGGCCATGATCGTGCAAACTTGGAGACCGTGATCGAGCATGATTGTAGATGCACTTGGAGAGGCCATGACCATGCAAACTTGGAGGCCATAAACGAACGTGTTTGGAGATGTGCTTCAAGGCCAAGATCAATTGATATTGGAGGAGTACCTGGAGGAGATCGATTTGGAGGCAGTTGATCAAGCGGCAGTTGATCAGGACTGAGGCGTGACGGGAGCTCTGACAGTATTCATTGGTCAACTCGTCATTGTGGGAATGTAGAGAAATGAGTACAACAAGGTACGCTGAGAGCTGTGAGACTGGCTGGGAGTGGGAGATAGTCGATCTTGGGATAATGCTGTACTCGGTGTATCCTGGACTTGGTGTATGCTGTACTTGGTGTTAACTTATGATTATGGGAGGGAGAGATAAAGAAGGATGACTAAACGTTGTGTTCTTAGGTGATGGTAGAGTTGAGGACGGGAAAGAGAGAGATGAGAGGAGATGGTAAATCATCATGAGAACCTGGGACTTACGAGAATTTCAGGTGCGGGTCAATTGACCATCCCCGATGGGGCAGGTATGAGTCCGAATCCATTGGGTAACAAAACAAAAACGAGGTCTTCTAAACGATATCAGGCAAGTCGTGCTTCTGATTTCTCATATCAGCTCGTATGCTCCACAGTGTTTTCATCTTTAACCCATATCTCTCTCTTTCTCGTCCACAACTCGACCATCATTGCGGAACACAAAGATAAGTCATCCCTCTCTATCTCTCAATGCGATGATCATAAGTTCACACCGAGTACAGCATATGCCGAGTACACCATACACCGAGTACAGCATCCACCCAGGATGGTTTGTCTTCCCTTCATTCTCATGATTATGAGTTGACCCTTGAATGGAGCTTCAACTTCCGCAGTGCCTCCCTCCACGATCGACTGCCATCAGCCAGCTCTCCATGAGAGCTGCAAGCTACAGTCAGCTTGTCACATTCCCACAGTTGCGCGTGAACTAACTGATGAATTGAGTCTCAACACCCGGCGCGCCATCCATCAACCGGCTTCAAGTACTCATCCAATCTCACTCGATCACAGCTTCAAACTGCATATCTCCAATCTCAGTCGATCCTGGCCTCCAAGTGTATCTCCAGACTTGCTTGATTATGGCCTGCAAGTTTGCACGATCATGGCCTCCAAGTGCATCTCCAAACTCTGTTGATTATGGCCTCCAAGTTCACACGATCATGGACTCCAGTGCATATCTCCAAACTCGCTCGATCAAGGCATCCAAGTATATCTCCAACCTCGCTCGATTGCGGACTCGAAGTTCGCACGATCACGGTCTCCAAGTGCATCTCCAAACTTGCTCGCTCATGATCTTGGAGTGCATCTCAAAGTTCACTTGATCACGACCCCCAAGTGTAGCTCCAATGATGCTCTGTTACCGCTACCAAGTTCATCTGCAAACTCGCTCGATCACAGCCTCGGAGTGTATCTCGGAGTTCACTCCATTGTCATTTTCAGCTGCACCCCGAATTGCTCTCAAGCACTGCCTGCAGCCAGTCCAGATATACCGTGTGTAGACGGGTAGCTATATAGATACATAGATGAGAATACAAACTGAATACATGAGTTTTAAAAATCATTGAATGATAAGTAGTAGCTATGATTTGCAGGCGCACCAGCAGTGTTCCCAAAGAAGATGTTGTTTTTCCTGACTGCTCAACTGTGATTCGAGGCGATCCCTGACTTGTCGCCGGCACTCCGAGGCTTGTCGCCGGCACTCCCAGGCGCACCCAGGCTTGTAGTCGGCGCTCCGAGGCTTGTCGTCGGCGCTCCCAGGCTCTTCCTGGTGCACCGAAAGTTCCCTCTGGCGCTCGGAAGTGTTCCCAAACATATCACAATCGCTCCCATTGTACTCCTGTACCAGTCATCAGAGATTCCAGTTACTCCGAAGGCTGGGCGGAATACCCTCCTAGGGTCTGATCCTCTCCTCAAATTGACGCATCTAAGTTTACACTCCACATCCTCTCGGACACTCCTGGAGGCTCCCAGTGACTAAAATGCATTTTGCTGATGTGGTGGTAGCACCCAGAGTTGCCAAGAATCATGCAATAGACCTTTTGTACCCTGCATCATAACCAGATCATCTTGATGTTCTGTCTGTAGGGTCATGTTTTCTTCCAAGTGTTCAATAATGAAGTTGTATGATGACAGGATCTCAGCCCATCTTGCTTGTCTCCAGGACAGAACTTCAGTCATTTGGCAATACTTGGGATTCTTCCAGTTGCACTGTATCAGGATCTGGGGATTGGCACTATGAAGATAGTGTCATGATTACTATATAGTCTGAGTGATGGCTAGGTGCATCTAATCGTATGTGTCACAGAGTTGTTCAGCCGGGATGGGATTGTGAAAGTAGTTGTTGACCGGTCTGAAAATGCTGAAACTGTTTTACTAGTTGAAAATACATGAGATTGCCAAGCTGCTTGCATCCATCTGATGAATAATAGACTTTACTGGGTAGAACAGGTGGTGGGTCTCAGCTTCAGGAAATGTCTGCTTGAGCTGTTGAAATGCAAGTTCTGCCGTTCAGGTCTGTCCCCATTTACATGTCATTGTGTGAAGTAGATTAGGGATTGGTGTCATCATCTTAGCATATCTGTGGATAAACCGTTGGTAGAAGTTAGAGAAGTGTAGAAGCACTTCTACATCCCAGATGTGCTTGGGTGTAGGCCAGTCCTCGATGGTTGATATGTGCCGTCAATCCATTCTAATCCCACTAAAACAGATGTTACATCCAACTGAGCCAATTTCTGACGCTCTGCAATTGGCATTCATCGGCTCTGCAATTGAGACCCAATTTGCAAAGTCGTTCAGGTACGATTTGTACCTGAGCCTCATGCTCCCTCTTGTTGGTCGAATAGATTCTTATGTTGCCCAGATTGCGTATAGCACATTGCGCAATATACTGCCATGGGTCATCGTAATGTATACCTGGAATGGGGCTGGGCGATTTGTCAATCCAAAGGGCATAATTGACAAATCGAGCTCCCTGATGCAGATATAGACTGTGGTGGAATATCGATTGCATTCTTTGATCCAAATTTTGTGATATGCAATCCAGAGGTCCAGCACTGCAAACAGCTCGGCTTGTCGCATTCAGTTTAGCATCTCCAAGATCTGTGGTAGGTGGTACTGGTTCATGAATGTTGCCAAATTGAGTACCCCATAGCTGATGCATAGCTAAAGGCTGCTGTGATTGTTCTTCCCAATCAATACCTGTGAGGCAGCTCATGATGATGACTGCTTGATGAAGCCAATTGCTAGATATGTCTTGACACTTGCCTTGTCAGTTTGTAGTTTGACTTCTGCAAGGTTGTAGAGCTTTCAACATGGTATCTTGAGCCGGTGCTGCAGATCCATGGCAATGTCAACTGGGCCATGTGGTGCCAGCACTTTGGCCATTGTCTTGCCCAAGACTTCCACAAATTCTGAGTGCCTTGCTGGGATGATGTTTCTCTCATCTGTTCATACCCTCATGTCTGCAGCTTCTGATGTGCATTAGCTTATCTATTCAAGAATAAGGAGGTGGAGAAGAAGAAGAAGACAAAGACGAAAAAGAAAAAGAAGAAGGAGTAATCCAGGAGGCCTTGTCATTAACAGTTTGACCACAAAGGAGCCAAGCCCTGCTCTGTGGTCCCTCCCTTTGGGTCTCAGCAAGCTGGTAGCAGTCATTCAAGTATCCCCTAGGAGTGTCTCTTCTGCCACAACTACTGCAGCCCCTCCCTGCTGGTCGCATCTAGCACTTGTGTCTGTATTACCTGGTCAATCCAGCATGTTGCTGTCCAAAGTCACTACAAGCAGCCCTATACATTCACCAATCCATAGGGCAAATGCTGTGACAAGCTCATTATGGACAAGACAATCATAGATTGCAGTTGCTCCAAGTGTCTGTATTTCTGGACCGTGCCCTAGTAGCTGGTGGTTGAGATGACCGTTTTCAGCTCATGAGATATTCAATACCACAGCTTTGGCCCTGGCTGTCATTTTCTCCACTACACTTACGTTGGGTGACCAGAAGGAAGACTATTTATGGTGAGCCCAGTCAATGTCATGATTTCTGTTGTGGAACCATGGTAAGTCAAGTAGTAGAATATATGTCCACATTGGCTTGACTACCCAATCTAATGAATCAACCAGTGCGAGATTGTGCAGGTACTGGAATGTGATCCATGTCTTCCAGGTGTGGTTAGCATGTCATATTACACCTCCAATCAGGGCAAGGCTGGTGATGGGTGCTGCCTTATGAGATATCCAGGGTAGCATGAGAAGCGTTGTTGCCATTAAGATACCAATTGTGTTGCCATCGCTAAGAACCTGTGCACATTCCATCTCACCATTTCTGTCTTGCAATTATCCTTCCTGAACTATGTTTGCTGAACTTGGTACTTCCGTGCCGCCTAGATATTGACTTGGCATTCTCGTCATTTGGCTATCACCAATGACTCCTGGTATTAGTGAGATCGGATGGGGTTGAACTTCGTCCAGAGTCAGCATTACTGCCTGGCCCCCTGCCTTCTCCATTTCCAACTACACTTTCTCCAACCGCCCCCACCCTTCGAGATACTAGGAGAGGTATATAAGTTTGGTTTTTGCCGAGCGATGAAGGTTTGTTGGCACATAAATTGTCGGTGGCTGCCTTTGTCACCTTTGTTTCTACATTTGCCACCTCCCAGGTTGGGTCTATCTTGGTGGTTTGGCTTGGAGTATTGTGTACATTGGAAGGTTGCATAATCCTTGCCGCTGCACCGTGGCCATTTCCATTTGGCTTACTTCCAAGCATCACCTTCCTCAGTTTTGCATGGTGATGGAGGAGACTCTTTCCCACCACCACTCGATGTCTTATCTGACATGATGGGCTTGAATGTGTTGTTACGCAATTCATTCATTTCTGAGATTGATGGTTGGAAGTTACACTTTCTGCCATCCAAACGTGCAGATCTGCCGGATGGCTGCTGTTGGTGCTGGTCAATCATCTGAGGTCAGGTTTCATTGTCAGCTACATGATCAGAAAGTTCGTCAAAGGAATTCACCAACCCAGTGTCCTTGGTTGATACCTTGAGTATTGGTAGTGAAACAGTTATAATGCCTGCCAAGACCATATCATGCAGCATTGGTTGGAACTGCACATTATCCAATACACTGGCTGCCCAATCACACCATAGTTGATTGGCGTATGCTCACATATTCTGGTTCGTGTTGTAGTAGCTTCGTGAACAGTCATAGTAAAATTTCCTAGCTTGGTTGGGTCTCTAGACCTTATGCTTGTACAACTTCAGTTTTTCAAACAAACAGGTTGAAATCATGGAGGTATGGTGAGTTGTTCTGTTGTTTTTCTTAGCCCCATGTAATTGGGTCAATCATAGTAGTCCTTTGCATGTTGCGATTGGTATGTCATGCTCAGCTACCAAGGTAGTCTAGGGTATTCTGAATTTTGTCCGTGTCATTCTGACAATCCAATTTATGAGTCCGGAATTTCAATTGAAACGAGCCAGGATAGATTACCAACTCTCTTGCAGCACTACTGGAACATATTGGTTGTACCATTTTCAGTAGGTCATTCTAGTGTGAGGTCGACGATTGGTGTGGTTCTGGTAGGTTTGTGTGCTGCTGGAAGGCAAATTCGATCCTTTTTGTGGCTGCCCCACCATCTCCTCCTGAGTGGTAGCAGATGGTGCAGTTGGTTTGTCATTATGGTGTGTTGAATCATTAGATTCTGAAGTGTCATTGTCATGGTCACTGATAGTGTTGAAATCACTCCTGTTGTTGTGATCACTCACATCGTCATGATTGCTCCTATCATTTTAATTGCTGCTGTCATTGTGATTATTCTCACAATGGTGACTGCTTTGGTTGTCATGACTGCTCTCATGGTTATGACCACCCCAGATTCTGTGACCACTCCTGGTGTCATGACCACATTAGTTGTTGGGACTGCTCTCCATGTTGCAATGGATTTCGGTATTCTACTGGCTCTGGACATTGTGACTGCTCTGGTTGTTGTGACTGCTCCTGTTGATGTAACCACTGTTGTTGTTGTGACTGCTGATTGTATTGTGATACCTCTCGCTGTCTTGATCATTCACATCACTGGGAAGGGGGCCCATATTTCGTTCAATGATTCAGCTTCAGCAATCAAAGGCATCCTCAACTTCCACCTCACCTTGATATCTTGGAGTCACTGATGCAGTGGTGACTCAACTGTTGAAATTTGAATTGTCAAGGCTGATTGATACGTGAATTCTCTCTTCTCTTAGTAGCACTACTTTGAGGGAGTGTATTCGCCGGTTCGGAATGCTTTGAGTTGTTTGTTGCGTAGACTATTCAGATTTTGTGCATGTTGCAATGCATCTACAAGACAGGGTGAAAATAGTAATCCTGGAAGCAAAACATATCAGTGACTGAAAGACCTAGCATAGTGAGAAGGCACATATTCCAGCAGCTGGCATAGTGAGTGGATGGGATATATTTGTAGAGATACAGGTTACACATGGGGTCAGAGTGATCGAATGTGTTTGTGTAGGTGGGAAGATTCTCCATGCGACGTATGGTTCCCATGAGCAGAGAATTTAAAATTCCAGCTTACCTGGCTGAATCCTGTCACGGTGTGGCAACTCTAACGTGTATCATCACTCCTCTCCATTACATATGGTCACCAATAACAAGTGATATTGCACATAGCGAAAAATCGCAACAATTATTGAAAAAATAATTCAAAATATTGAATCCTTCTGGTAAAAGTGTGAAGATATTATTTCAAAGTGTTAGTAATGAAGTTGTTTCATATAATAACAATGTGGTCAGATGTAATAGTACATTAGATTATATGGCATGGTAGTATTTATCTGAATTGAGTTCATGGTATAAGAGATTACAAAGAGCAATGTAAGTATTATCACAGTATGTGCAAGGTAATGTATTGATAGTGATTGAACAGTATATAAAGACAGGTTGTAAGATATTGGAGGATCTTCTTTTCATATCCCAGTACAAGTGATCATAGGTACAATTGCAGCTGAGAAAGTTTCGAACTTCAAAATTGAATATTGCATACTTTTCTCAATATGAACTTCGAGTTTTGGTTACTAAATTGCAATGTCTTATAATGTCATCTAATTCTGAAATTATCCTGCTATACTAGATTTAGTCACGCAATAATATGCTCGATAAGAAATGTCTGTGCATTAATACAACAAATTTCAGAGTCAGTCTATATCTTCGTTCCCTTTAGTATTGAGTTTCTTCAACTTTTCATGTTATCTGAATATATCTCGGTAATGATTTTGTTCACTAGCAGTAGTTACTAGCTGAATTTGATGTAATATAATACTCCCTTCAAGATCAATGCGTGTATGACTTGCTACCTGCAGTATTGGAATTTTTGAATTATGTAATTTGATCTGTTTTGGATCCACTTGTTTGATATTGAAATATGATGTTTTCAATACATCTAACAGAATTTGGCCCCATTTCTCATATGTTTAAAGAACCACTTGCACAACAATGCTGAGTACAGTTAGACATTTCTGCTCAGTGGAATAAACATTGCATAAAAGCAGAGATAGAAAGTGACGGTATTGGGGTGAACGATTCTATATTGTCCAATGGTGAACCTGTATATCTGAAGTTATATTTTGATCGGTTTATGAATTGTAATCTAGAACTGCCTTGTATTTGAACTGAATATCAGTGTATACAACCGAGGACAATAACCTAATAGATCAGCAAAACAAATTTTAGTTGCTAGATATATTGATAAAAGTGTAATACCAGATGGTGTATATACATACAAGTGCGAAATACGGAATGAAATTGGATTCCAAAATCACATTGAAGCTAACTTTTAGAGTAACTGGAATATATAACAACTGGTAGTGGGGCACTATGGAAGTGATTGTGAAAAAGATCAAAGTACATCTGATTACTGTGAAGAATTTGAAGGTACCTAGAACTGTCACTCAAGAAATGTGAGAATCCAAAATAAGACTGAAATGTAGTCAGGATACTGAGAATAGTATTTTGAAATGATGGCAGATAATACCTGAGATTCTCTGAATGTACACAAACAATGAATTTCCAACTTTAGCAAATAAGTTTAACTGATTTGTGTATATTATCAACTTCTAAATTATACTATAGTAGCTAACATATTCTGTATCATTCTATTATTGGCATTGCTAGTTGAGAAATCAAACAAAAAGCTAACTAATTCATCAATATAAAACAGACATACCAATGCAATAATCCAGCGAAGAAATTAGATGAATCCAATTGACTATGGAATCAATAGCATCCACTATATCTCAAATCTCATCAGGGCTGATGACAGTAGAAATACACAAATTATCAACAGTATAACACAGCTTGAGACAAACTTTCTATTTCATCATCATTGATATCAACAAGGGGGTGAAACTGAATTCCAAAAATCGTTCACTTGATTATTGATAACTGGCAAATAACTATTTAGGTTTAATTCCGCTGCAAAAAAAAGGAGAATGAAAGGTACTATAATACAATACAATGAAAAAGGATTGCAGAACCAGGAAGAGAGGAACACCAAATGGGGACTACTGAATTGAAGAGGAAAGTATAGTAGGTAATGAAGGTGTGCAAAATGAAATGGAGGAGCTTGAGTCAGAACAAGGTACAACAACTACATTAGAGCAGCCTGGTTTTCAGTTGAGAAGTATCAATAAGATGGGTTGTTATGAATTAGCTCACCAATTTGTAATTGATTAGAGTAGTGGCTGCTACAGTGAATATTATTTGTGCGAAAGTTTAAATATTTACTACAATATTCATTTTTTGTAAACATAACTCTGACTTTCTTTTCTGTGGGTTATTTCAACTGTGTACAATGTATAGCATTGGCCAGCAAAGTCACAGTCTGCAATGGAAAGTGTTAATAGAACTGAGATATAGTAGGCTGGTGCTTCAAACTATGGGTCGTGCAGAAAAACTAATTGTAAATTAAATCAAGCACATCTATCCAGTTGAAATGTCATTTCCTATCTTCTGTGACTATTGAAAAAGTGACATTATCAAACAAAAGCTTCTTAACCAGGTTTCAATCATTTCTTTGTGAGCAATACTGCATCTGACAGATACAGATCACTATCCAATAACGTCCATCTGGTAATCATTCTGAAATGGTACGAATACTGAGTTTGATGTTTGAATCTTTCTGTGGGTAGTCAATATTATAAGCCAAATAGTGATGTATCAAACAGAATGAAATAATTCCAACTTCATATTTCTGCAGATTTGTATTATTATAGAGACTACTTTCCAACAGATATACAGATTGTGTACTGACAGGAGTTCCTGCTAATGTATGCTGATGATTCTGCAAATCAATTGTCCGTTTGCAAGCTGTATCAACTATGCTGCACTGATGATGTGGGATTATTGACCAAGTAGTCTTCAAAACCATTATTGCCTTCAGAAGCATCTTTACCACCTCAAAACTCGACCTTTGGTGTTGAAGCATATTGTAAGCTCCCCTGGACATTTGTTGTGAAATAATCTGGTCTCTACTGGCCTGTGGTACCAGAAGTATCTGGGGGGTGTAAGGTCGGACTGCAGTATTGTATTGATTGAAAACATAGGATTTTGAAGACAGAAAAGTACTATAACCCAAGCTGGTTTCTGGGAAATTGAACATAGAAGATATACTATCAAGGGCTTGGTGTATATCTCGTAGTTTGGCAATGGCACCATCTGGAGTTCCTGATGTCTTATTCTGTTTATCAGGTTATGATTTCAGACCTCCAGTTGGCTATTGAAATGGTTACCTCTGATATCCAATGAGATGTTAGACTCTCTTGGATCCTTACTTTCATCATTACCAATCTCTAGATCAGTCGATTCATCTTCCATCAGTGATGTAATCCATGCACAAGTAGATATTGATTGTCTGTAATAAAATGCTGGAATTTCAGATAGGAAGTGAAACACTTAATTGATCTTAAAAATATGTAGTCTTTTTGGATACTTGTACTCACTCAAGGGAAGTATATTGATTCTTTAGGAAGTATAAATTCCTTGCCTGACTGCTGTTGGATTCCATATTGATGAAATGGAAATAGAGATAAACTGTTGAGAGTCAGAATACATGTGCAAATATAGTATTTAACATAATGAAATAGTTGGAAAATGGTGCCAGGAATTGGCTCTGAGTCAAAAAGAATGCAGTTTAAAACAACACTTCAAAGAGTCCAGGAGAAATGAAATCAACAGTTCAAGTGCATGTCATAATTGCCAATGCTTCATTGTTATGTATCGAGTATCAGGTGTACAAAAATAGACTGATTTGCAAAATTCAATTATCAAATATTTGCACTATTAGTAGATTCACTAGTGATATCAGAATTGGAAGCTGGTTTAAACAAATACACCAAACATTCAACATGATGCAACTAAAGAACTTACAACAATAAAAGTATTGTAATATTAACTAACTCTAAAGGTCTGCCAAATGGCACACTGAGAAATTCAATCATCATGATTGTCCCTGTATATGACTCTTTCTAAGGTAGTAATTATACCTCTAGTTTAAGTATTTAAAGTAACTGCATAGTATACAATTATTGCTGTGTTGAGAATACATAGAACTAGATAGAGTTTGAATTTGATAAATGGCACCGGTTAACTTACAAGGTTGCAAACTGAGTTTGTCAATAATAGAGAACAAATAAAGGATATTTTATATTGTATTCAAGTCAGAACAACAATCTATTATTACTAATTTCTCTTGTTTTCGAGTTTCATAGCAATGTTAGTGATAAATAAAACACCATCATGGGCATAAGTATACTTCCGTCAGTTGATCTAAATCATATCTCATACATACCTGCGCACCATTAATGTAGTAACATTATGATTGAAGGAATTTCAGTGTGCCAAGGACACCAGCATAATGCAAAATGATGATAAAGCTTCATGCAAACCTTCCACACATTCCAGTCAATCTCAGTACCTTGTCAACATGCATTTAAATACTGCCAGAACATCCTTCAACTTAGTACAGTATTTACAGATATTCCAAGTCCATTTCCAGATACTACAGATACTATCTGGAGTTGTTGAGGTAGATTCAGAATGCTCTCAAATTGGGCAAATGAAAATGATAAAATTTAGAATTGCTCAGACCTCTGTCCAGGTCTCCTGGACCATTGAAATCCTGGTACTGTATTTCCTCATAATTTCTAAAGTACCATAACCACATGCTATTTCTTCTTCAGATTCATTCTGTATTGGCATTTGCATTGCAGCATCAGAATCAGATTTTTGACATTCTAATATTGCTGCTATTCTCTATTACCACTAATCTATACATATACACAATGTTGAGTAGACTACTAATGAGATTTGACAGTACTTTATGGTTCACATGGAGATGGAACAGCAGTGTGGAAAGATTTAGACAAGTAAATAGTTCTCAAGTGATGTTGGAGAGATACTTGAACATGATGCTGGCTACAATTGAAGATGGCAGTTGAGCAAGCATAGAGATGAAGATGGAACAAACTGTTGGATGCCGCAGGATACAGAGGTCATACAAACTTTGAGTTCTCAGTGAAGGTTGAGAGCACGTTATCATGAAGCCATACTGTGTGTACTGGCTACACATGAAGATTATCTAAAATACGATATTTACACTGGGAAATGGAGATTGTACAAACCCAATGATATACTTGGAGATAGCAATTATGGAAACTTAGATATACACATGGAAGCTGAGATGGAGTTAACTTGAACCATGTTGAGACCAGCATGTTGTCCAACCCAAGGCCAGTGGAGATCACAATATTTACTAATACCGTGGTGCTACTTTTCTGATTGCAATACAATTCATGGAGGCAATTGTATTCATAAAGACTCCTCGACCAATAATATTACATGAGAAGTACTTGGTAATCAACAAAGATTGCACGCTGAAAATTAAAGCTCTGGATTGTCAGCTCACATCAGCAAATGCACCATCTGGTATGCTCTCAGCATGTAACTTGCCATGTCCTCCCTTTCTCAGTATTGAGGAGCGAATATTATACGGTAGCAGTGTCGTTTTCTGTTTATCCTCCTACACTGGACTGAGAATAGTGACTAAGCCACAATGGCTACACAGTAAAAACTCAAGATTGGTACCATTTAAAAGCAAATGGCAAATGTAGCTTGTCAAACTGTGGTTTATAGTTATCAGTTGGATTTGGGTTCTGAGACTAAGTTTTAGATTTAGGAAAAGAAGCTCCTGTGTGGCAATATCTATGTCTCAAAGTTTGTGGAAGGGAAGAAATCATGCTTCACCAAAATGGAAGTGCTGGATGTAGTTTATGATCAATCATGGCATGCAGCGAATCGATTGGGGTGCCTGCCTACCAAATCACAGTTCAATGAATCTGTCATTAAGTATGCGCACGTATGCCAGGGTCCGGCTAAGTGAGAGAATAGATTGTACTTTTAGGGATGAGGTTGCAAATGGAGTCAGAGTGATCGTACGTGTATATGTATATGGTAAGATTCTCGGTAAGGATCATGATCCTCACGAGTAGTCTGGTCAAGGTTGTCGGTTACCCGGCCGCATGACGTGCCGGCGTGCCAACCCTAACTTCTAGTCTAAGACCTTGCCATTACATTATCCCCTCTCTAGCCGCAGACCTCCTGGGCTGCATCTCCTCATACAAGAAATGGACAGACAAACAAGAAACAAATCCCATGATCGTCCTGCGGATACGGTGCATGGGGAAACTCCACGTCCGCTTGACTGTGATCCGAAGGTGGTAAAACCTGTGCCAAGGCCATTTGTACTGGACCGCATCCAATCAAAAGAAAGAAGGAAAGAACCCCAAATTGATCCCTTTCCTCCACTATCGCAGCTTTCCTGGATGGCTGCAGTGGAATTCGTCCACCAGCTCCTGAGCATTCCTGAGGTTTTCCGCTGGCTCCCAACGCATACACACATATCTGTATCCGGCCCATTCAACGACGTAATGAAGCTTCCGATATCGCCATTTGGAGTCAAATATACGATCAACTTCCAACTCTTCCGAGTCGTCGACGATCATCGGTACAGGTTGGTTCGGTGGCTGGCCTGCGACTGGACGTGTGCATCGATCGAGTTGTGACACGTGGACAACGTTGTGGTTCCGTATTGTGTTTGGCAAGTCTAATTTGTAAGCATTCCTATTGATGACTTCACACTCACTGTACTGTCCCGCGCGTTTGTAGTCCAGATTCTTAGATGGCCTAGTTTTCCGGAAGTGTTTAGTCGAGAGCAACACTTTGTCTCCAATGTCAAACATAATCTCTTTTCTGCCAGCGTACTTTGTCTGCTGCTGCTGGGCTTCCAGTATGTTCTCACAGAGTGTCCGATGAGTCTCTGCCAATCACTCGAGCGTAGCGTCCGCTTGCATATCCGATTTTATATGTGACACTTTCGGTGCTTTGAACTGCATCTCGGGGTTCCGATGGTATCTGGCCCAGAACGGTGTCATCCTGGTGGAAGCATGCACCGAGTTGTTCTACGCGAATTCCGCCAGAGGAAGGAGTTCAGCCCAGTTGTCCTACTCGCAGTTGCTGAAGGCTCAGAGATATTGTTCCATGGTCTGGTTCTGCTGCTCGGTCTGGTGGTCGGTCTGCGGGTGGAAGGCGGTCGAGAGTCGGTGGTTGATGCCCATGTGGGAGCAGACTCGAGTCCAGAATCGGCTGGTGAACTAGGTTCCGCGGTCGGTGACGATATTGTGTGGTATGCCATGCTTGCAGATCACGTGCCCGAAAAACATACCTGCCAATTCCGGTGGGTCGATATCCTGTCGGCAGGGCTGGTGAATCGCCATCTTCGTTAACTGGTCTACTATGACCAAAATCCCAGTGTATCCTGACTTGGTTGATTCCGGCAGGTCGGTGACAAAGTCGATAGTAATTCCGTCTCAGGGATTGTACGGTGGTGGCAGCGGCATATTAGCTCCACATTGTGGATGGCGCGGTGCTTTGATTTGGTGACACACTTTGCAACCGGCGACGTACTTCTGTACTGTGGTGTCTAGTCCTAGCCGATAGAAGTCTCTAGATACGAGTTCAGCAGGTGTAAGTGCTACAAAATGACCAGATTCACAGTTGTCGTGGAAAAGACTTATCACTTGATTGCGGAGTGCGTCTGGCATGTATATTCTCCCTTCGATGGTGAGAGCTCCTGCGATGACTTTCCACTGCATGTCAGCTTCCTTATACATGGATCCGTCTTGTCCACCGGTTTTAGCTTGGTCAGGGTTACTGATCTTATTCTTCATGTCAGTCGGTAGTGGATCGGTATCCTGGGCTGCCTCAATTGCTGATAGGAGATCATTGAATGGATTGATGGTGGTTGTCGCCAAGTTTGCCAAGAGTCGTGCAGTAGGTCTTTTGTGGCCTTCTTCGTAATCAGGTCGTCTTCATGGTCTGCCTGCACGGTTCTTTTTCCCTTCCAGGTGTTGAATAACGAAGTCGTATGATGAAAGGATCTCAGCCCATCTCGCTTGCCTCCAGGAGAGCACTTCCGACGTTTGGAAATACTCGAGATTCATGTGGTTGCATTGTATGAGGATCTTGTGATTAGCTCCCTCGACATAGTGTCGCCATTGTCTCAAAGTCTCCACGATGGCTAAGAGCTCCCGATCGTGCCTGTCATCGTTCTGTTCAGCACGGGAGCATTTCCGCAAGTAGAAGTTGACTGGTCTGGGAATGCCGAAATCGTCGTATTGGTTAAGAATACCGGCGATTGCGAAGCTGCTTGGGTCCGTCTGGAGGATGATAGGCTTTGCCAGGTTGAAGTGCTGGTCGATCGGTGGCTTGGGGAATGCCTTCTTGAGCTTCCGAAATGCGAGCTCTGCCATTCGGGTCCATTCCCATTTGCCTGGGGAATTCTGCAGTAAGTCAGAGATAGGTGTCATTACCATAGCGTATTTGCGGATGAACCGTCGGTAGAAGTTTGTGAAGCCTAGAAGCACTTGTACCTCTCGAATTGACTTCGGAGTAGGCCAGTCTTCAATGGTTGATATGCGGTCTGATTCCATGCCAACCCCATCAGAGCGGATGATAAATCTGAGGAAACTGATTTCTGAGGTTACAAATTGCCACTTTTCGGCTTGGTAACAGAGGCCGAATAGCTGTAGTCGCTCTAGAACTTTTTGTATGTGATCTTTGTGTTCCTTCTCATTGGTCGAATAAATCAGTATGTCATCTAGGTAGCATACGGCAAAGTCGTTAATATAAGGCCGTAGGCTGTCGTCAATGTTGGCCTGGAACGTGTCTGGTGGGTGTGGTAATCCGAAGGGCATGACTCAGTATTCGAACTGGCCGTTGCGGGTCTGTAATGCAGTCTTCTATTCATCTCCATCTTTGATCCGGATAAGGTGATAGGTGTTCCAGAGGTCCAACTTTGTGAATATCTGTGCTCCGCGCATTCGGTCGAGCATCTCTGAGATAAGAGGTAGGGGTTACTGGGTTTTGACGGTTGCCGATTTGCATGCCCGGTAGTCCACGCAGTGTCGTAGGCCGCCGTCTTTGTTCTTCGCAAAGAATATCAGTGCTGCTGCTGATGATGATGACCAATGGATGAAGCCGTTTACTAGGTTCGTAGCGATGTATGCCTTGAGAGATCAGAGCTCGACTTCCGAGAGGTTGTAGATCCGTCCATATGGTATCTTAAATCCCGGTTCCAGGTCAATTGCGTGGTCAATTGGGCGGTGTGGTGCCAGCGTTTCAGCCTTTGTCTTGCTAAAGACGTCCACGAATTCTCAGTACCTTGCTGGGATGAAATTCCCGTCCTCTGTAGGTACCCTTTTGTCTGCTGATTCTGCCTTGCGTTACCTTTAGTGTTCGTGAACAAGGAGGTAAGGAGGAGAAGGAAGAAAGGAATAATCCAGGAGGCCTTGTCGTTAACGGTTCGCCCACAAAGGGGCCAAGCTCTACCGTTCAGACACTCCCTTCGGGTCTCGGCGAGCCGGTAGCAGTCATTCAAGCGTCTCCTCAGAGCAGCTCTTCTGCCGCAACTACCGCCGCTGCTCCCTGCTCGTTACGTCCAGTGCTTGGGTCTGTATTACCTGATGAATCCAGGGCGATGTCTTACAAAGTCGCTCCCATCAGCGCTATGCATTCCCCAAACTGTAGGGCAAATGCTGCGACGACTGCATTGCTCGCTAGAAGATCGTCGAATGTGGTTGCTCCGAGTGTCTGTATATCCGGACCGCGCCGCAGAAGCTGTTCGTTGACATTTTTCTTTTGGGCTTCCGAGACCTTCGATGCCACTGCCGTAGTCATCAATGTCATTTCCTCCACTCCACTCACACTCGGTGATCGCAGGGAAGTCAATCGACAGTGAGCCCAGTAGATGTCAGGATTTCTTTTTTGGAACCATCGTAATCCAAGTACTAGGTCGTACGCGTGCATTGGCATGACTAGCACGTCTAATTCATCAACCGGTGCGAGATAGTCCAATTACTAGACTATGACCCGCGTCTTCCGGCTGTCCTTCGCATGTTGCATCACTCCTCTGTTTAGGCCGAGGGTGGTGATGTGTGCCGTCCCATGTGATATCCCGAGTCGCTTGAGAAGCCATGGTGCCATAAGGATGATGGTTGCGCCGCAGTCGATAAGAGCCTGTACGCGTTACATCTCGCCATATCAGTCTCGTAGTTGTACTTCATGAACTATGTGTGCTGAATCCGGTACTTCAGTGCCGTGGAGGTATTGACTTCACATTCTTACCCTCGGGCGCTCCAGAACGACTCTTGATTTTAGTGAGATCTGGTGAGGTTGAACTTCATCCAGAGTCGCCATTAGTGCCTGTGCGCCCAACTTCTCCATTCCCAGCTCCATCTCGTCAAACCTCCCCCACCATGCTAGATACTGGGAGAGGTATGCTAGTTTTTTGCTTGCTGAGTGTCGAAGGACCGTTGGCGCTTGATTTGTGGATTGCCACCTTTGTCGTTTCTGTCTTTTCCTTTGCCATCCCCGGGGTTGAGTCGATCTTGAAAGTTCAGCTAGGAGTAGTTCGGGCATTGGAAGGATATATGGTCGTTGCCACATCGTGGGCATTTCCAGTTGGCTTTCCATGATGCATAGACCTCTCGGGTTCCCCACGGTGATGGAGGTAGATCTTTTCCGCTGCCGGATAACTTATCGGACTTGTCCGGTTTGGAAGGGTTCTTAGATACGTCTTTTGTCTCTGAGATTGATTGTCGGAAGTTACACTTTCTGCCGCCAGGACGAGATTACTCGCCAGGTGGCTTCTGTCGCTGCTTGTCATACTCCTCCGGTTCGGTTTCAACATCAGCTGCTCGATCAAAGAGTTCGTCAATGGAGTTAAACTTCCCATTAGCTTTGGTAAATGGTTTGAGTTTGGGTAGTAAGTCGGCCTTCAATCCCGCCCAGACCATGTCGTACAGCGTCGGTTGCAACTGCACTTCATCGCACTCTGCTTCTCTCCAATTCCGTCGTAGTCGATTGGCATATGCTCGTACATTTTCGTTGGCGTTGTAGTAGCCCTGCGGAAGGTCGTAGTATGATTTCGTAGCCACATAGAGTCTCCTGTTCTTATCGCCGGACATCTTCTGTATTTAGCCAACAAAAAGGTCGAAGTCGTGGAGGCATGTTGAATTGTTCATTTGTAGGTCTTGGCCCCAGATAATTGGGTCAATCATAGTTGTCTTCTGCATGTCGCGATCAGTATGGTAGGCCCAGCTTCCAAAGTGGTCTAGGGCATATTGAACCTTGTCAGTTTCGTCGTGAAAAAGGGGTTTATGAGTCCGGAAGTTCAATCAAAGTGAGCCGACATAGATTTCCAGTTCTTGAGCATCTCTGCGGTAGCGGTTCGGCTGTGCCATCTTAAACTAATCCTTTGAGTCGGAGGTCAACGATCAGTGTCATTCTAGTAGTTCGGTGTTATGATGGAAAAGGAAGTCGATCATCCTCTGCTGTCGCTCCACCATGTCTTCCAGGTTGATCTTGGGTGGTGCAGTCGGTTCGTCAGTATTGTGCGCGGACTCGGTAGATTCTGGATTTCGGCGTCGTGCTCGCTCTCGTCATTAATGATTCTACTTCCGGGATCAGAGTCTTCTACGATTTCTGCCTCGGCTAGAGCTGTTGGGGTCACTAATCCAGGGGTGATTTGACTGGCGAGACTCAGATTGTCACGACCAATCGACGCGCAAATTGTATAAGCATTCCCATGCGCATTGGCACTGCTTAGAGGAAGTCTATTCGTCCGTTTGGGAGGCATTGAGTGTTCAATTGCTTAGATTTGCATGTTGTGCGAGTTTTTGCGACGCATCTGAAAAAAAGGGGTAAATTGAAAACCTGTGAGCGAAATGTTTCCGGCGACTGAAACACCGAGAATAGTGTAAGGGCACGTATGCCAGCGTGCGGCTAAGTAAGAGAATAGATTGTATTTGTTGGGATACGGTTGCAAACGGGGTCAGAGTGATCATACCTGTATATGTATATGGTAAGATTCTCGGTAAGGATCATGATCCTCACGAGAAGTCTATTGAAGGTTGCCACTTACCTGGCCGCATCACGTGCCGGGGTGCCAACCCTAACCTCCAGTCTAAGATCTCGCTGTTATACATTACCCAGACTGTAGTCCCAATGACCATCTCTATACATTGTGCACTGTATAAATAAACCACTTCAAAGAAGGTCCCAGTTAAGTTTTCTCAGCATGAATATTAAGGTAATTTTACTCTTCCCTGGTATTATATTGTACTGTAGAAGCCACTGCTTTCACAATCATGCTTAGGTGGGGCACCTTATAGCCCCTCTTAAGAAAATTGTCCACTGTGATCAATGTTTCCCACATTCCATCGGTTTTCCTTGGTCTGAATTAGTGTTAGCAACAGTTCCGGGTTACCCAACCGCTGTCCGGGTTGGAACCGGAACACTGGCCCTGGTTCGGTTCTCGAACCGCGAAACTACCGAACCGCACCTAAAAAGGCGGTTCTATGGCCAGGTTGGACATACAGCAGAGCCTCAGTTTTGTGAACTCAGAACTTTGGCTCCAATTAAGTATTTGAGTTCTGATCGTATCACAATATGATATATATATAAAAGATGCAATTTTCCATGTGCTTTCCCCTCCGGTTCTCCAATTTGCGATTCGATCAATATTCGTTGGGTCGCTGTGAAATCACGCTTAAAATTGGGCGTGTTTCTCAGTGACTCGACGAATATTGATCAGATTGCAAATAGGCGAACAGGAGGTGAAAGAGCATGCAATACCGCATCCTGTATATGTATATATCATATTGTGATCTGATCAGAACTCTAATACTTGATTGGAGCCAAAGTTCTGAGTTTGCGAAATTGTGGAAATGGCCAAAAAACTGCGGGTTCAGTGTGGTTTGGTGTTTTGATGGGGTGAAACCCGTTGCAACGGTTGCAGTTCAGTTCTAACCCAGACCCAGAACTGAACCGTGGATTTGGAATCGTTGCTAACACTAGTCTGAATTGGCACTTCTCTACTGAGGTTGACGCTCCTCTCTAACCTTTGCCATTCATTTTTTGTCACCACTATTGCCATCTTGGTGTTCAACCTTTTCTGCCTGTTCACCGCTTTGTTCACCTGAATATATTATATTGACATTGAAACTGTAATTTCATTGTGTAGTAGCTAAAATTTCATTACATCTTTATTCGATATCACAACTTGAGTTAAATTACATTCAACTTCAATCTCACCCTCATGCCTGATACCAGTGATCTGCAACTACATGTAGTGCCTCATGCTGCTTCCAGAGATTGACGATTTGTCCATTCCATATTTGATTAGCCTGATGACTTTGGCCATGTACTGAATAACATTGATACAATGTCTAATTGATCTTTGCTAATTATGTAGTTGGCTTATACAGGCATACCTTCATATTATTGTTGGATCAGTTGCCATTTTTATCAATTTCATTGAGTTATAAAGAGAGACACAGACTGTGGAAGAAAATACAAGATAGTAGAGTATGATTGGAAAGTTGTTAATGACAAATAATTCATGGATCATATTCGCCCTGGAGGGTATTTCATTACTTATGTACATTCGAAGAACCAGAAATTATAACTGTAGTCGTCTGAATGACAAGTCATAAGAACTGACACATTGTTCACTATTACTTCAGTATTTCTGCAGCGGTTAGACCACAGTCTCAGTTCCTCTCACAATACTGCCTCGTACTCTGCTAAGGACAAACTTATTTGAATCTCTTCCAGTGTACTTGAGTAGATTTACCACTGCAGCTTGTTACTCTGAATGATTCCTGGAATGCTCTCCTATGTTTCAATTCTCTTCCATAGTTAAACATGCTCTGGTTACACAACACCTTCACTCTCCAACTGCAGGATGTTCCAAGTGGCTAAAATCCATTTCAGTGATCGAGATATACAATATCACTTTCCAGGTATAAGCCGGCAGCGGAGATATAATGTACAGTGATCGACTCAAAGAGATGCTCAAGTACTGAATCTGAAGAATGAGGTAGAATGTCAATTCTAACTTATTGAGCCAAATCAATACTAATGTGCAGCAGACTACAATATGGTTGATGCTGGCAGCAAGTATTTGACATATACCACATAACTTCAACTTTTACAATTCACAGTATTCTAACATATTTCTAACTTGGGCAATCACATATTCCTAACCATCACTCTACTGACACAAAAAGTGAATACACCAATCATACAGTATCAGTAAACATTGACATGTGGGTGAAAATGTATAAAATAAATTCATTTTTATTTCAATTATCGAAACTCATTTCTACCATCATGCAGAGAACCTAGCATGGTATTTGCAAGATATAACATTGTTCTGTCTATAGAATCAAATCAACTGCTAAGATCAGCACATCTTTTTGAAACAATAGATTATTACGATAGGGAAATTTTCTATCAATAGATTGCTATATCAAGATTATACCAATATAGAAACAATTAATATTATCTTCAACAAATAGTAATAGTATATTAAATTCGTCCAAAATGTTCACTGATTCTACTTATATAGTTATATTTATTATCCATTACAAATGAATTAATTTTACCTTATTGCAATCTACTGGTCATTTACACATCTTTTCAATTGTACAGATTCATGATGTGGGAGTATTTGTATGTTTCAATGTGATGTAAAGTGCTGAAACTACATGTATAGTCGAGATCTCTTTGTTTATCTTACATAGGGAAAATAATCGACCAGCGTATCCCAGCACACATTTTGGCTAGCTCTGTTGGTAAGTTGTAGAAGGAATAATATTAATGTCACCAGTTACTCATCAGATCTGGAGCAAATACAGATACTTAGCCACAATATACTGTGCAAGGTATATGCCACTGGCATACTGATAGAAATGCTAATATCTTGTATTGGGCATTAGTAAACCATTAATTCAACTCTACTGGGCAGATTGTAAATAACTATACAATGTGAAGATACCGACTGTATATTTTTAGACTACTAATATCACCTTTTAATATTTGAAAACTTGCCTTCTACATTGTTTATATTCAAGAGCTTCTAGCTTTAGCATTTTCCTTATCTGTAACTTGAAACTGTATGCAACATTTCATATAGACACTTTTTTTGTACTATGATATTTCCTCTCAAATATAATTTCATCAGTCTTCTTCTTCTTGCTACATATCTGAGTATTCACTACTTTCGAAATAATGGCAACTCACATAGTTAGAGAATGTTAACATTGGAGAAATTGCAGAATCTTCAGGGTATATCAGAAGGCTGTTTCCAAATGCATGCCATATCATTACTAGTATTATGCAACTAATAGCTGTGATAGTATTCATTGCAAGAAATAGGATGATAAATACACTAATCATGTAATCAATGGTGATTAAAGTAATAATTTTACAGGTTCAACCTCCTTGTTTAACATGAAAGAAGGCTATTTCAATCCTCAACTGGCTGTTGGCTTGAAAATCTGACATACTGTAGTTAGGAAAAATGAATTATCAAGATGATTGTGGCAATGAAATTGTATGATGAAAAGGCCACTCTAACTGGCCCTCCTGTTCTGAATTCTGGAAAAACAACTGGGGTTGTTGCTTCCTCTTCACTATTATACAAAAAGTCAATCCTGTCTAAATTCTAATGCTACAAGCTATGATCACCTAAGGAGCTGGCACCACAAGAGATTGAGGAACAGCAGTATAATCCTGAACACTGAAGGACTACTTCTGAAATTTTCACAATATGCTCAAATAATATTTTACACACCTAGATTCCTGTGATAACAATATCTGATGTAGATAACTCTCAGATGGAAGACACTTAACAACCAGCCATTGATATTCTGTATTATTCGAAAGTATATTTACTTTTGTTATAATATTATTCATGGAATCTGTACCCAGAGGATTACTCCATAATCATGATCTACCGATACAAATAGCTTTATTATTTATATTCGGATAACTTACCTCCATATTTACCGCATAATATTTGCCAATCCCCTAATTATTCATAGCTTAAGACACTGATTGGTTAGATTCAAGGTTCATTGGCAGATAATACTGGCTGTACAGTTGATGATGATTCTAGGTATATCTACACAGCAAGGCCAAGTTTCCAATTCCAATTCAACAGCTCCAGTATAATTCAATCTATCTCTCAAATGTTATTGATTGCTAGATATTGTTGTTAATCCAAATAGAAGTGCTGTATTTATTATAGCATATATATCGCTTTACTACCAAGCATATATCATTCTAGGCTCTGATAATTTGTATATTGTAACTTGATACATTGCAGATAGTTGTGCTGATAGCTGTGGTTGTTTATTATACCCTCTACATGTAACTCCGGGAGGTTCACCCTACATCTTGATCAATAAAGCCCCCTAACAAATTCCTCACTGATAAAGGAAAAAACGAATAAGGTTTCACTCAGGATGCATATAAGGATTACCACCCCAATGGGATACGAGGTATCTGTTCCGTTCTCTGCTTCCAATAGACAGTATTGACCAAAGTGTATCATCTTAAGATATCAATTGCTCATGTACACAACTCAAGAGTTTCGCCCTAATGACGACTCAAAAGTATCATCCCAGCAACTGGCGCTTTTACTCGAAGACCAACTCTCCAAGAATGCAACAACTCCAGGTATTGACTTGTCTATACAAAGCAACAATGCAGTTTCGCCTCTGCAGCAGGAGTAGTGCCGACTCAAGAGTATCCTAGCAGAAGTAGTCTCTCATCCACCACACAATTGGGCTGGCCCTTAGACTTCCTTCGGACTGCAATGGATGGTGTTGTTCACTTCCTGATCAATGACCTGCTTTGATGAAGGTAATAACAATAACGAAGTATAAAGAGGCGATAGGTATATCCATGACTTAGAACTAAATGAGTAGCGTCCAACTCTGGACTTTAAAGGAGAAGTATCCTCGTTGAGTTAAATGCAGAACTAATTGACAATACACAGGAATAAAATCAAGGCTTAACCTCCAGGTCGAGATGGTCAATATGTATCCGTAGATACATTTCGTTGTAGATAATATGGTATCAATGTCCTGCCTCCATGTTGGTACTGTTCATTATATATCAGACGATTCACACCCTCATCAATACTCAGACTGCCAAAGCCTGCTTCGGAGTCCACATTCATAACTGCCCTATCTCAGGTCTCTACCATTGATAGTTGTGTTCTAACTCACAGGAGTATTGACTACGTCATCAAGGTATTGTGTCCGTATTGCGATATAATTGCTGTTGGCAATTCCTTGTATGGACACGAGCTTATCTGAAGCCAATTATCAACAAATAGGTTCATCTCACCAAGAGCCAGTGAGAGTGCCCTCTCATATACCCACCAGCTATATAACGCTTTAACAATCACGGCAAATGACAGAACCTTTACTTTGACTACACTTTATTGGAGCTTAATATAAAGTAATCTGCAACTGAGCTGTTTTGCCATATACTGAATGGCGAGTATCCCAGGCCACTCAGGACATATGAATCCCAGGTCTTATTCACCAAGACCAAGAAAGCGAGGTCAAAATAAGGGTTGATGCATATAAGTCCACTCGGTTGACATGGCTCCGATGTATCGATTATTTGTTTCTAACTTATCTCTTATGTGGCTCTGATCATGTTGACATGCCATGCTGGTCAGATATTGATGACACATCGTCTCATCCGGAATTAAGCATTGGACCATGAGTGAAAGGACATTTGGTCACTGACTGGGAATAAGGTATCCTGCTGATAAGGAGTGACCATTGAGAATGGAGAAGTTGCAACCATTACTGATCCAAAGATGATACACATCTTGTTCGCACTTGGCTTGACTGTTGTTGTGGATCTGTTGATACAAAGGTTGGGTAATGGAGATTAGACTAATAGGTGAACAAATCCAGAAGGTAGGTCCAATATGGAAATTCGAGTGATAATTCATGATTGCAGATCCAGTATCTATATATATAATCGTTGAGTAATGCTGTATGATCCCGGAAATTCAACTGTAACACCAAAGGCGTAACACTACATTAAAACTTTAGGTGCTAGGTATACAGTTGACATTGTTTATAGTAACTATTTAGGTGATTCCATTATTTGTTGGGTGATAATATGATGCAGTGGATGCCTTCGCTAATTAACTGCACACTGTGGTGCTGTTTCATATGCCATACATTTAATACACATATATTCCATTCAATGTGCCTTGGCCTAAACAGGTACTCCTCTATTTCAGATATCAAGTTGTCTACATCTTCTGTCTTTCACTGTTCCAAACATTACTCTGTATCTACACTCCGTTTTCAACATCAATCATCAAATACTTCACAGCACTATAATCAATTCCCTATTACATATTACTTGATTTTTCACAATTAATAAATCTTCAAGATGTTTGTTAGGTATAACAACATGATCCAATTCGTTTTGTGATTGAAATTTTCACACTCAATTGATACATGTCATATGGAAGTACCAGTTGCATCTCCATATGGTAAGTTATTGACTAGATATAATTATCTATATATGCAGAGTGTAATGTAGTAGGTGTTATGGTATATAATATTGGCACAATGTTGGATTGAAATAATTGGCTCACTTTATGGATTCACCACAGTGGTTATTTATCTTTGAATTGATGGGTCAGTGAGCTGTATTATAAATTCATTAATAAAACAATACACATGAGAAGAGTTTAAAATAATATATTCCTTCACATATACTATGTGTGTAACTGTCAACGAATAGCGATAAATTCATACTATGTGCTAATCATTGTTACTACAATCCATGTAATGGGTAACCGTATTCTGGTTCGCATTTCGATTGTATACAGCAACAGCTGCAGTGTTTGTACTCAATATATTACAGAAACCAGACCACACAGAATGTTCCATTAGTGTTGCCTTACAGGTTGGGTGACAGTCCGAGGTACTTTTACCAATTACTGTGCTATTTAGGGATGCTCTCAATCGTAGCACAATTACTTCTATAGATGTTTAATACCTGCAAGGAGAGATATCCACCGAGCAGTGACCAATACGATTGAACATTTTGGGTACAACATCAGCAAAATGTATCTTAGTCACTGGAAGCCGCCAGGAGTGTCTGAGAGGATGTGCAGTGTAAACTTAGATGTGTCGATTTCAGGAGAGTATCAGACCGTAGGAGGGCATTCCGGCCAGCATTCGGAGTCACTGAGATCTCTGATGACTGGTACAGGAGTACCGTGGGAGTGATCGGGATAAGTTTGGAAACACCTCGGAGCGCCAGAGAGAACTTTGGGAGCACCTGGGAGTGCCAGTGACAAGTCTGGGAGCGCGTCGAATCACAGTAGAGCAGTGTGAGAAAAACATCTTCTTTAGGAATGCTGCTGGTGCGCCTGCAAATCATAGCTACTACTTATCTTTCAACGATTGTTAATATTCACGTATTCAGTTTGTATTCTCATCTATGTATCTATGTATCAATGTAACTATGTATCTATATAGCTACCCATCTACACACGGTATATCTGGACTGGCTGCAGGTGGTGCTTGGGAGAAATTGGAGGTGCGCCTGAGAATGACGATCGAGTGAACTCATAGATACAGTCCATGGTTGTGATCTACCAAGTTTGGAGATGCACTTGGAGGTGGTAATCAAGCTTATTTGGAGATACACTTGGCGTCCCTGATCGAGTGAACTTAGAGATGCACTCCGAGATTGTGGTTGAGTGAATTTCGAGATGCACTTGGAGGCCGTTATTAAGCGAGTTTGGAGATACACTTGGAGGCCATGATTGAGCGAATTTGGAGGCAGTAATAGAGTGAGTTTGGAGATGGTCTTGGAGGGCATGATTGTGCGAACTTGGAGACCACAATTGAGCGAGTTTGAACTAGTACATCGAGGCAGTCAATGGACGGTGCCCAAGGTGCTGAAACTCGTTTCATCAGTTAGTTGACTCGCAACTGTGGGAATATAACAAGGTGACTTTATCTTTGGGCTCTCATGGAGAGCTGGCTGATGGCGGTAGATTGTGCAGGGAGGCACGCCAGAAGCTGAAGCTACATTCAGGGGTCAACTCAAAATCCTGAGAATGAAGGGAACACAAACAATCTTGGGTGGATGCTGTACTCAGTGTATGCTGTACTCGGTGTCAACTCATGATCGTGACATGGAGAGATAGAGAGGGATGACTTAAGTTGGTGTTCTGCAATGATGGTAGAGTTGAGGACGAGAAGGAGAGAGATGAGGGATGAAGATGAGAATAATGTGGAGGATAGGAGCGGATATGAGGAATCTGGGGTACGACTTGCCTGATTTGGTTGGGAAGACCTTGTATCGGTGATATTACAGACCGGATCGGGACTGGTACCCGCTGTATTGGGGATGGTAAATTGACTTGCACAAGAAATTCTCTTAAGTCCCAGTTCCTCATGATGATTTCCCCAATACCCTCGCATCTCTCCCTTTCTCGTCCTCAACTCTACCATCACGTAAGAAGATGAAGTTAAGTCATCGCTCTCTATCTCTCCATGCCAGGATCAAGAGTTAACACCAACTACCACATACACTGAGTACTGCATACACCGAGTACTGTGTACACCGTGTACTGCATCATCCCAAGATCGACTGTCTCCCGCTCCCACATCAGCAACAACCCTAGTTTCCATCTGAAACACCCGGGTGTTCCGGACGGCTCTGACGGCTCTGGCGGAACCTCGTACCCTCTGACGGGAATCAGACACCACCAGTCGCCCAAGCGAAGGGTCGCGTTGCATACATCCCTTGCGGCGGCCATTCTACCATGCCTCGTATTCTTGCGACGCGTCGCGTTTTATGTTACGCTCGCCACTCCAGCGTCAGGCTTCCTCTACTTTGAGCCCGGAATGTGGTGACGTATACGCACCATCAGAATGACACGTATGTTACACTCTTCGCAGGGGTTGCAGTTATGCAGTAGCCATTTACACAACGCCTGGCGATGTTTATGCCTTTCTTCGGCCGATAGCCACATGCTGCACTCTCAATTATGTCTAGCTTTGAGATTTTGTCACTTATTGCAATACAGTCTTCGCTTCGGATACATCGCTTGCCGTTGCATTTGCTTCGCCATTATCGTATTTTACATGTCTGAAATATACTGTCCAATCTTCACACTCTCTAGTACTATGCCCTCAGTCCTCCACATTCTACGTTGATCCATCATCGGCTTGCGATGCTTCTTCCTCCTCATCTGCATCCGCATCATCGCCATCCTCGCCTTAATACCCGTCAACATCACTGGTTCCCAGGTCAAACCTCTCGAGTTCAGTCGAGGCCTGTCGTCGCCGGCTGGCGGTGGGAATGGCATCGCTTTCGTCATCTTCATCTTTGAAATCCCCGCTGCCACCTGGCATCCCGAAATGCAGTTCGTCATCCATGCAATTGTTGTCTATCAGGATGTTTGGCTCAGTGCGTCCTATCTCAGGTTCCTCAAGCGCCACTTCGGATGTCAAATAGTCAAGAAGAATAGCAGTGTCAACACGAGCTGCTTCCACGCTGATCACCACAGCAGGCGTTGGGTTCTCCGCCTGTTGGATCTGACGCTTGACTGTAGCAAGAGTGTTGTTATACACCCTCTGCAGGTAGCTCTCCGGTAGTGTGATCCAGGTATTCATCAAGAATGAATACGTGTCAACAACGCCAGGCGAGGTTAACAACTTGTGACCTGTTACAGCGCAGCAGGATGCGATCTTACCACCGTCACTCCTGCAGTTGCAGTAGTTCGAGCAATCAGGTCTGTCCGCTTTCAGCTTTGACTTGGAAGCATTCAGATGAACACCTTTGTTCTTTTGCCACTCCAGGAGAGCATGGCGCAACGTGGTGCAGGTAAACATGATCAGTGGCGAGGGTATATGACCGTCCTTGTCGTCAATCATGGAATTTTCAGCATACCTCTTTCAAGATCTCCTTTGTGCGTGCCTCAAATGCTATTGACCAAATGTTGTTTTGCTGCATTGCGGTGTTCCAGTACGTCTCTATTATCTACCAGTGTGGGCCTTCAGCTAATGCTTTTGAAATGCGTCGCGTTGCATAACTTACTGTCCCCAAGTCGGTTGCACTCATAAACGGCCGTCTGTTCCACATGTAGAGCTCCACGAGTCTGCCCGTTGCAAACACAAGACGCATCATGTCTGAGTGACCAAATCGATGGATGCTGCGACCGCCGGAGACCATTGATTGAGGTGTAGACACCGCCTGCGGTTACAATTGCCACTGATTGTGTCTCTGATTCTTTTCAGTAGCTCGCATTCGGAGTGGATTTGTAATGATCGCGCAGGCTTCTGGATTAGGGATGGGGGTAGGCAGGTTTTCGAGACCTCGGAGAGGAGTGGGAGTGATGACAGTGCCAAATGGGGGGCTCGATACAACGCGACGCGTTGAGGTTCCTCCGGGTGCTGGTGTGCTACGACTGCTTGTACCCGGCATGGCAGTTGGAGTACTTATTGACCGTCGCTGTGTAGCGGACGGGGTAGAAGTCACGCGTTGATTGATATCTGCAACGCGAGAATTGTTCAGCGAAGATGAGGGGGTGGAGTTCTGACCTTGGATTGTAGACGGTACGGAACTCCCTCCTGGAAAGGAATCCCTGTCGCCAACCGGTACAGAAACGCGTCTCTTAGCCGGCGGAAGTTAAGAATACCCCGAAGGCCCACGCTTTTGTTGATTCTGTCGATTAACAAGACTTCGAATATTTCGTATGACCGGAGTCGTGTCAGGGTGAGGGCTTTGGGAATGCATAGTCCAATATAGATGTTCGACGTTAAGAGAGTAGGAACAATTTCCTGTGCTTGCATATGCAATTGCAGGCGAGGTAGACTCCTATTTCAGTGACCATGGAGGGTTTCGACAAAAAAGGGAGGTGCAGTGTGGACCGCACTAGACTCTAAACCCTGACAATACTTGCTGACGAGATCCCTTGAAAAGCATTCAATTATGGGGTTAACTGCGATCAGATTAAACTCAGATTAAACTCAGATTGAACTGAGCATTGATATTCACTGTTACAGCGACGTCTGAAGGTCTATTTGCATCGCTTGAAGGGTGTTTATGCCATCTTGGCGCGATTATCATCGGATTGCACTCATTCTTGGCACAATACTTCGAACCATCGATTGTGTATATTTTCAGCTTCCCGGTGGAAATCCCCCTTTGGCAGAGCAACAAGCATTGCAAAGCGAACAATGACGTATTCTCTATCCTATGACATCAGTTGCGTGTGCTGTTTCCACTGCTAGGCGTTGGTAGCCGTGTTGGATGGTTGCACAGTTGGGACAACTTTAGAACTACTCTGTTTGCTCGGAGATACGCGAGGTCTGAGCGGTAAAACTGATGTATGACGCAAAAGCAACGCCCAGCGTGGTAGACTGTCCTCTCCGCAAGTACTAAATCTCATCTTGAGGTTGTCGTTCATGAGGTGCCTGGTAGTTCTGCAAGATGAAGGCTGGGCCGTTTTGTGTTCGTTAACCAACACAACTCACAAGTCGAACCTTGAACCAAGAAATCTCCGGAACTCGAGTATATTTATCCCTTCTTCCGGCCTACACCTCCTTTCACTTTTCCTCCCGTATTATACACACCGACAGCATCCTGATCTCGACATCACGTGACTTGCACAAAACAACGCCTCTCGTTCCAAAACACACCCGATAACCTACACAACTTTGTACTTTCCCTCTGGG